>Ga0207646_10000152_pt1 | contig 95335 bp, 80 predicted proteins | sample KBSK5502metaG_FD_184343 | JGI IMG/M metagenome (GOLD analysis project Ga0207646, IMG submission 184343) | Corn, switchgrass and miscanthus rhizosphere microbial communities from Kellogg Biological Station, Michigan, USA - KBS K5-50-2 metaG... | ecosystem: Host-associated > Plants > Roots >... | reverse complement strand
CGCCGTGCTGCGACACATCCAGGCCCTGAGTCTCCTGCTCCTCGGGCACCCGCAGACCGATCAGCAGGTCCACCACGACGAGGATGATCAGAGTGCCCACGATGGAGAGGATCCAGGCCACGGCGATACCGATGAACTGGTTCCACACCTGGCGTCCGTTCCCGTCCAGCAGGCCCACGGCAAGGGCATTGCCCCGGGCGTCACGGAAAATCGGGTTGACGGCCTGGGTTGCGAAGATGCCGGTCAGCAGGGCGCCAATCGTTCCGCCCGCGCCGTGCACGCCGAAGGCGTCAAGTGAATCGTCATACCCGAATCTGGCTTTTACAGTGGCCACCATGAAGTAACAAATCAATCCGGCAGCCAGGCCGATGACCAGGGCCGACATCGGCCCCACGAAGCCCGAGGCCGGAGTGATGGCCACAAGTCCCGCCACCACTCCCGAAATGCCGCCCAGGACGCTGGGCTTGCCGTTGCGCAGCCATTCGGAAACGCTCCAGCCAAGCGCGCCCGCCGCGGCGCTGAAGTGCGTGGCCACAAACGCGCTCGTCGCTAGGCTTCCGGCGGTCAGCGCGCTGCCGGCGTTGAAGCCGAACCAGCCTACCCAGAGTAGGCAAGCGCCGATAAAGCTCAGCACCACGCTGTGGGGCGGCATGGGCGCTTTCGGGTAGCCCAATCGTTTTCCCAGGTAAAGCGCGCACACGAGCGCCGAAACTCCCGAGGTGATGTGGACCACTGTGCCCCCCGCAAAGTCCAGCGTCGGCACGCGCCCGCCGAGCGTCGCGTTGAGCAGGCCTCCTTTTCCCCAGACCATGTGGGCCATCGGGTCGTACACCAGAAACGACCACAGCGCCATGAACAACGCCATCGCGCTGAACTTCATCCGTTCGGCGAAGGCTCCGGTGATCAGCGCCGGAGTGATGATGGCAAACATCAACTGAAAGACCATGAAGGTCTGCTGCGGAATCGTGGCGGCGTAGTCGGCGTCCGGCAGCGGTCCCACGCCGCGGAGGCCGAAGTAGCCCAATCCGCCGAGGAACGAATTGCCCGAATGGAAACACAGGCTGTAACCGACCAGAGCCCACAGCACGGTGATGAGCACCATCAGCGCGAAGCTCTGCATCATCGTGGCCAGCACGTTTTTTTTGCGCACCAGCCCGCCATAGAAAAGCGCCAGCCCGGGCCCGGTCATCATCAGCACCAGGGCGGAGCTGATCAGCATCCAGGCGTTGTCGCCGGAGCTGCGCGCCTCGGCCACCTGCTGCTCGAGCCGGGCAATCCGGTCAGCCGGCGGCGGGGAGGCGGCCGCGGCGGGCGAAGAAGGGGCTGCGCCCTGCGGCAATGCTGTTTGAGCGTGAAGAGGGACAGCGACGGAGCCGAGAGAGCAGATGAGCGCGGCGAGCATACAGAGCGCTCCAGTTGTCCGCCATCTCATCCGGCTAGGGCCTCGCTCCAAGCAGAGGAGAGCGAAGTATACCGAAGGCCCCGCCGCTGTGCCATTCAAAACACTGACAGGAATGACGGCTGGGGAAAGAGGTCGGAGACCAAATCGGTTATTGACTCAATAAGAGAAGGTGGCGTAAGGTGCGCTGACTCAAGAACCGCCTTTCAAACAAAACTCAAAAACGTCCCGTTCTCTGCGAACGAGGGGCAGAGTTCTTGAGAACAGGAGGTCAGTGCCATGAGGAAGTGTCTCTTGCTTACCGTTGCCCTGTTGTTTGTGGCGGGTATGGTTGATGCGCAACAGGCGACGAAACCCAAAACCGGGACAAAGGCCAAGCGGCCGGCTCCAGCCGCGAACAGTGAGATCAAAGCCTTGCGCGAGGCTCTCGATGTACAGCAGCTACAAATCCAGCAACTCCGCGACGAAGCCCAGAAGCGCGATGCGGCGTGGCAGCAGCTGCAACAGCAGTTGAGTACGCTGCAATCGAAGGCCGCACAAGCGCAGAGCGCGGCGGATGCAGCCGCTACCAGCAGTCAGAATACCGCAGCCACACTGACTCAGGTCCAGACCACCGTCGCCGATCTCAAGACCACTGAGACCAACACCGCAACGAAAATACAGGCGGAAGAGAAGCGGCTCAGCGAGGTTGAACAGCCCCTTCAAATCCATTTCCGCGGCATAACCATCACTCCTGGCGGGTTCTTGGCGGCAAACACTGTCTTTCGCCTCCACAATGAGAACGCCGATGTGCTCGACACCTACGGCAACGTCCCGTTCTCCGGCACCGCCAATACACACCTGAGTGAATTTCGTTTTACGGCGCGCCATAGCCGTATCTCGCTGCTGTTCGAGGGCAAGATTCACGACTGGAAGGCGAGCGGCTATTACGAAATGGACTTCGAAGGCGCCGCGCCCACCGCAAACGAAGTGCAGACCAACAGTTTCCAACCGCGCATACGCCAGCTATGGGCCCAGGTGCAGATGAACAACGGCGTTTCTTTCCAGGGTGGCCAAGCCTGGACCCTGCTGACGACGAACCGCAAAGGCATTTCGCCGACCACGCTGTTCATCCCCTTGACCCTGAGCGCTTCTTATAACGTGGGTCATACCTATGCGCGCCAGGCCAGCTTCCGAGTCACCAAGAACTTCAACGAGAAAGTGTGGTTGGCCTTCGCGGTGGAAAATCCCGAGACCGTACTGAGCGTGGTACCGGCCGTAGGGGCAACCGTGTTCGGTTTCTCCGGCAATGCCAACACATTGACACCGAGCAGCGGTTTCGTCCCGAACGCGACCGGCATCTCGACGGATAAGGCGCCTGATCTCATCGCCAAGGTCGCCTTTGAGCCCGGCTGGGGCCATTATGAGATCAAATTACTCGGCCGGTTCTTCCGTGACCGCTTCGGGGGCAGCAATAACGTGACGGGGGGTGGCGGCCTGGGCTTTGGCGTCATCCTGCCGGTAATTGCCAAGAAGTTCGACTTCGTGATACAGGGCCTGGGTGGCAGGGGTATCGGCCGCTACGGAACGGCGAATGGCAGCGACGTAACCCTGCGTCCGAACAACACGATTGTCCCCATCCTCTCCTATCAGGCGTTGGTCGGCCTCGAGCTGCACCCGACGCCGACATGGGATTTGTGGGTCTACGGTGGCAATGAGTACTTCGGCCGCTCGGCGTACACAACTACTACTGGCACCCCTCCAACTACGATCGGGGTCGGCTACGGCTCTCCCCGTAACAACCTCTCTGGGTGCAGTCTCGAAATCCCACTCTCGACGCAACCCTGCAATGCTCAGAATCGCGATGTATGGCAGGTTCAGCCCGGCTTCTGGTACCGCATCTGGAGAGGTAAAGAGGGTACGCTGCAGTATGGTATGTCGTATTCCTACGTGCACCGCAGGCCCTGGGCAGGCAGCGGCAGCAGGCCCGTAGGAATCAACAATATTGTTATGACTTCGTTCCGGTACTACTTCCCTTAGTCCGGGCGAGCAATGCTCCACACTGGAGCTACAACGAGGCGTCAGCCAGCGAGCGAGCTTGGAAGCTAACTGGGTCTTTCTTGCGCCACTGGAGGACTCTTTTTGTAGAGAGAAAGAGCCGTCTATCGCACCGCAAAATCGACCGGGTTGATCCCGGACAGGAATCGCCTTGCTTTCACAGACCGTGGTACCTAGAATGTGCCGTTTCCAAGGCATGGACGAAGGAGGTTCGCAGTGCGCAGCGCCCACGCATCCACTGTCGCAGTGCTGGCTTTCGCTCTAGCGTTTACTGGGTGCCGGGGAGGGGGAGAGCGGAAAGGCGAAGTTTCGGGCAACAAGATCAGAATCGGCGTCATTACTTCACTCACTGGGAGCACCGCCGCTTTCGGACAAGCGCACAAAAACGGCTATGCGATTGCGCTCGATGAGCTGAACAGCCGAGGGGGTCTGCTCGGAAAGGCGGTGGAGCTGGACTATTACGATGACCAAAGCCGGCCCGACCAGGCGGTGCAAGGCGTGTCCAAACTCGTTGACCAGGACCATGTGCCGATTATACTGGGCGCCTACTCCAGCGAGAATACCAGGGCCATCGTTCCCGCCGTGACGCAAAAGCAAGTTCCTCTGCTGATGCCGACGGCGACGGCTGACAACGTCATGCAGAGCGGCTCGTCATGGACCTTCCGCATCTGCGCCGGATCAGGCGCGTATGCAAACACGACCGTCTCCTTCCTGAAGGACATGGGGGCGCCGAAGAAAATTGCCATCATTTATGAGAACACCAACTTCGGCCAGTCCAATGCGCAGGCGATGCTGGAAGCCGCCAAACAAGCCGGCATCGAAGTGGTGGATAGCGAGGCCTACCAAGCCAGCTCCCCGGATTACAAGACGCTCCTCCAGCGCGTGAAGGCGAAAAACCCTCCGGTGATCTACTTTGCCTCTTACCTGCTGGACGCCAGCACGCTGATGCGCCAGGCGGAGCAGGTGGGGTTGAACCCCGCCTATTACACCTCGGCCGGCACGGGTTTTGCGGCGGCTGAGTTCCCCACTCCCGATAAAGGCGCTGGACGCAATGCCGAATATACGTTCTCGGTTTCCCAGTGGCTGCCATCCGCCAAATGGAAGGGCTCAAAGGAATTTGATGATAAGTACCTCCAGCGCACCGGATCGCATCCGGCCTATCATGCGATGGAGGCCTATATCACGCTGCTCGCCGCTGCAGAAGCCATCAAGAAGGCCAACTCGACCGATCCCCAGGCGATCCGGGATGCACTGAGACAGCTCGACATGCCGGAGACGGCTTTCGGAGCGATAAGATTCGACTCAACGGGACAGAACAAACATCCAGTGCTGATCACGCAGGTGCAGGGCGGGCAGTACAAGGTCGTGTGGCCCGTTGACGCTGCGGAGAGCAAACCGATTATTCCTACCCCTCCTTGGAACCGGCGCTAAGGCATTTGCGAGCGCTCCGCAAGCTCGAGGCGCGCGGCCGGGCTCCGGCATAGCGCTCCCGCACGCCAGCGAATCTGCAGATGATGGGGGCACGTGTGGATCATTTTTTCCCCGCTGTGCAAGCGATTCTGAATGGTTTATTGACCGGATCGCTTTACGCACTCATCGGCATGGGCATGGCGCTGATCTTCGGCGTCATGCGAATCGTTAACTTCGCCCACGGCGCGTTCCTGATGGTGGGGATGTACGCCACCTACGTGCTGTTTCAAAGGACTGGCCTCAACCCTTACTTCGGCTTTATCGTCGCGGCGATTCAATTGTTCCTTCTCGGCTATCTGTTCTACTGGGGCCTGTTGAAACGCATCCAGGGCCAGTCCGATTTCATGCAGATCCTTCTCACTCTGGGCTTCGGGTTGATTTTGACCGACGGGACTCAGTTGCTGTTTGGAGCGGACTACCACCAGATCAATCTTGTGCTGCTCGGCAAGAATCTGCACCTCGGAAGACAGATCTCCCTCAATGCCCCGTGGCTGATCTCATTCGGCATCGCCCTCGCGCTGGGAGCACTCCTCTATTTTTTTGTGATGCATACGATGCTCGGGCGCGCCGCGCGAGCCATTGCGCAAAACCCATATGCGGCGCCGCTGATGGGCATCAATGTTCACCGCGTGCAGGCATTCTCATTCGGAATCGGTGCAGCCGCTGCAGGCGTTGCCGGCGGATTGCTGCTTCCCGTCTTTTACCTCTATCCGACCGTCGGCGACCAGTTCACGCTCAAGGCCTTTGTCATGGTGGTATTGGGGGGCATGGGTTCCATTCAAGGCGCGGCGATGGCCGGCCTGGTCCTAGGGGTCGTCGAAAACCTCACGAGTCTCTACTGGGGAAACGAATGGGCCCTGGCGGTTGACTTCGTCTTATTTCTGCTCGTGCTGTCGTTGCGCCCCAGCGGAATCTTCGGGAGCCAACGAGTATGAGACGCTCGCAACTCCTGATCGCCGCCCTCTGCGTGCTCCTCGGCCTCGTTGCTCCGCTGATCGTGCGCAGCGACTACGTCTTTCAGGTGCTTTTCCGAGTCTCTCTGTTTGCGGCGTTAGGGTTGGCATGGAATCTGGTGGGGGGATATGCGGGCCAACTCTCCTTGGGGCATGCCGCCTACTTCGGCGTCGGTGCTTATGGCCTGGCTCTCTTTTCCAGGGCCGGGATACATCCTTGGCCGGCGCTTTTCCTGGCCGTGGTGTTAGCGGTCTTGTTCGCCGCGCTGATCGGCGGCGTGTCTTTCCGGCTGCGCGGGCCGTATTTCACCCTGGCCACAATCGCCTTTGCCGAGGTCTTGCGGCTGGGGGCGAAAAATCTGGTTACGATAACCGGCGGAGATGTGGGTTTGCCGGTGCCGGGCTTATTCGTGAAATCTTTTGGCCGGTCGCTTTATCTTGCCGCGGTTCTGCTGACGGCGGTCGCCTTGGGCATCACTGCGTGGGTTTCGCGCTCCAGGTTTGGCTATTACCTGATGGCGATTCGTGAGGACGAGGACACGGCGCTTTCGGTCGGCGTGAATGCGGCGCGTTGCAAGCTCTGGGTGCTTCTGATCAGCGCTGCGCTCACTGCTCTGGGAGGCGGCTTGTACGGAAGCCTTTTTCTCTTCATCGTGCCCGACCAGGTGTTTTCGATCGACATCTCGGTCGAAATGGCCATTGTCGCGATGCTTGGGGGCGCGGGAACGATTCTGGGCCCGCTGATCGGCTCGCTGATCCTGGAGAGCGCCGCTGAGCTCCTTAAGAACCTGTTCCACGAGGCGCATCTGCTTATCTATGGCATGTTGCTTGTGTTGGTCGTGCTTTTCTTACCGGAAGGGATTGTCGGATCGCTGGCGCACCGGCTCCGCCGCAAGAGCGCCATTGCTGCCGCGGCTTTCAAGGCTCCGGACACCGTTCCCAAGTAGCCGTCGGAGGAATCGCATGCCCTTGTTAGGGCTCAACCGCGTCAGCAAGAAGTTCGGCGGCCTGCTCGCCGTCAATCAGGTGTCTTTTTCCATCAACGAAGGCGCGGTGGCATTCATCGTGGGCCCGAACGGCGCGGGGAAGACCACGCTGTTCAACCTGATCGCCGGTGTATTTCGTCCCAGTGAAGGCAATATCCACTTTGCGGGTAGCGAAATCTCCCAAGTAAGCCCGAACCGGGCCGTGCACCTGGGCATTGGACGCACTTTCCAGATCGTCAGGCCGCTGCGCAATCTCACCGTGCTCGAGAACACCATGCTCGGCGCGTTTCTGCATACGGCGAGGCCGGCGAAAGCAGCCCACGAGGCCGAAAAGGTGCTTCGGTTCCTGCAAATGGGAAACGTCATGCATCTGCCCGCCCGCGGCATGCCGCTGCCCATGCTGAAACGCCTGGAAATCGCCCGCGCATTGGCCACGCGGCCGAAACTGATCTTGCTCGACGAGGTGATCGCCGGCCTTTCTACCCCAGAAGCACTCGCTCTCGCCGAATTGCTTCGCAAGCTTCCGGAGTGGGGAGTCTCCGCGATCGCAGGCGTGGAGCACGTCATGCAGGTGGTGATGCGAATGGCACACCGCGTGATTGTGCTCGACCACGGCACGATGATCGGCGAGGGCACGCCGGAGGAGATGGTGCGCAAGCCCGAGGTGATCGAGGCCTATCTTGGGTCCAAGTACAAGGAGTTGGGGCTGTGACCGAGCCGCTGCTCGCGACGCAGGGGATCAGCGCCAGCTATGGGGATTTTCAAGCGCTGTTTGATATTACCCTGCAGGTTTACGACCGCGAGATCGTGACACTGATCGGGGCCAATGGCGCCGGCAAGACGAGCACGCTGCGAGTGATATCCGGCCTGCTGCGGCCCAAAAACGGCACCGTGCGCTTCCTCGGAGAAGAGATCTCAACAACTCCGCCAGACGAAATTGTGAAACGCGGGGTCAGCCACGTCCCCGAGGGTCGGCAGCTTTTTCCCTATATGAGCGTGGAAGAGAATCTCGCGCTCGGCGCGTACATCGGGCGGGCCCGGCCAAGACTCGGCCAGGCGATGGAGGAACAGTTCGAATTGTTTCCTCGCCTTAAGGAGCGCCGTAAGCAACTTGCCGGCACGCTCTCCGGCGGCGAGCAGCAAATGGTGGCCATCGCTCGGGCGCTTATGGCTGATCCCAAGTTGCTCCTTCTGGACGAACCCTCGCTGGGCTTGGCGCCCAAGATTGTGGAAGAGGTTTTTGACAAGATTCAGCAGGTAGGCAAAAGAGGCGTGACCGTGCTCATGGTCGAGCAAAACGTCGTGGAAGGCTTGAGCATTTCAGGTCGGGCCTATGTTGTGGAAAACGGCGCGATCACTCTCCAGGGCACTGGCAAGGAACTATTGGCGAACGAGCAGGTCCGCGCCGCGTACCTGGGTTTGTGAAAGTGAACGGCGGTTCTGCTTCTCCATGCGGCGCAGCAGGGCCTGGAAGCGCGAGGCGGAGCGCGGGGGATTATTTCAACTTGGCGTATTCGGCCCGGGCCAGAGCCACGAGCAGCAGGTCCGGGTCTGCGTCTTTCGTGAGCGCGAAGAAATCCTGGTAGGCTGTGCGCGCCCGATCCACGTTGCCGGCAGCGGCGTAGGCGCGACCCAGGCCGGGATGCGCCAGCGTGAGCAGCGGATCGAGCGGGGAGATCATGCGCAGCTTCAGCATCTGCTCATACTGCTCGGCCGCCTCGCGACCTTTGCCGGCGTTCAGGTAGCCTTCCCCGCGGGTATAGAGTAGTCCGAACCGCGGCTCTTCGAGCCACCCCCAGCGGTTGCGGCCGTACGGCCCGGCGGATTCGAGAGTACGAAGGGCTTGCTCGGGCTGCCCGCGATGGAGCTCAGCCATTCCCCGAGCCATGGGTAGGTCCATCGTTTGCAGGACGGTATCGGCGGGGCGGCGCTTGGCGAGCTCCTGGAGCAGCGGCTCGGCCTTGCTGTCGGCGCCGGCGAGCGACAGGGCCCGAGCTGCAAGCACTACTGTGGCCGTGCTCCGGGAAACGCCGAGGGCGGCGGTCGCGTCGGCCTCGGCTTGGCGGTTCTGGCCCCACTCCGCTTCGGCCACAGCCAGACGCGCGAGAGTCCCCGCCTCGGCGTCTTTCCGCTTCAATTGGCGGGCCAGTTGGATGGCTCGTTGGGAGAGCTCGCGGGCTCGGCGCAACTGGCCGCGGGACGCCACTTGGTTAATCTCCGTGCCGAGCATCGCGAGTTCTGCCTCAGGCTTGCCTCGGCCCCATTCGACCTGCTGCTTGATCGTTGCCTGATCGCCTTCAGTCAGGCCGATCAGATAAAGCTCGTTGCGAATCCCGACGGCGTCAATGCCTTTGGCGATGGCTTCTTTGAGCACCTTCTTCGCTTCTTCGAGGCGGCCCAGTTGGCGATAGGATATGGCCGCCGAGATATTCGCAAAAAAGCTGTTCGGGCTCAGATGTAAATCCTCAAGCCCGCTCTCCAGGGCTTTCTCAAACTGCCCCACATCGGCGTACAGGAAGTGCAAGTTGCTGAGCGGGGTGTGGTCCCGCGGGTAGGTCTGCCGGTAAAGCTCCCAGGTCTGGATGGCTTTGTCGATGTCGCCGATGTCCTGGTAGTAGTGCGCTTCGATATAAAGCCGCTCGCGTTCGCTGGCGCGATTGCGCAGCTCGAAGGCTTTGGCGCGGTAGCGGTCGCGTGGCTCTTCTTCAAACTGGTTGTCATACACCTGGGAGAGCCGCCCGTAAGCCAGCGCAAAATTCGGGTCGAGTTCGATGGCGCGCTGGAAGAAGGGGATTGATCCCTCCGCGTTGCCTTTATCGCGCGTCGCCTCGCCGAGGGTGAACGCCTGGAGCGCCTCGAGCGACGACGTGGTCGCCTGTTCGAGCGGTGTGCCGAACTTGTGAATCGTGCTCAGCGACTCGCCCAGGCGCTCGCGCAGCCGCGTCGCCGCTTGGCCAAGCGACGCGATGACCCGCTCCTTGCTCTCCGCTTCCACCTGCTCGCGGGCAAGCGAGTCGCCGCTCGAGCAATCGAGCGCGTCGAGACTGATGACGTAATGACTGCCGAGCGGCGCAATCGAGCCCTCGAGCAGCGCCTTGATCCCTTCGCGCTGGCAAAGCTCCCGGGCAACCGCGCCTACGAGGCGCTCATCGGGCGAGCGGCCCATATAGCGTAGCGTCTGCCGGACGCGCGGTTCGGGGAGGATGTTCAGGAAGGGCGACTGCTCCAGGTTTACCGCCAGCGCCTGCTTGAGCGCGCCGTCGAACACCGGATCGCCCGTGGTATTGACGAAATCGGAGAGGAGTACGAAATCGCGCTCCGTCAGCGCCTGCGCCCGCCGCCCATGGAAGAAGAACCAACCGACCACGGCAAGCGCGATTGCTGCGGCCGCAGCAGGCACGACCACTCTCCACCGGCGCGTCCGCGCCGGCATGGGCGCCGCCTCAGCGACTGGCGTTGCGGCCGCACTGGGCTGCGCGGGCGTGGGAGTAACCGTGGCGGCCACAGGCACCGCCTGCGGTGGAGCCGGCGCGGCCGCCTGCGTGCCGCTTGCCGGGCTTACCACGCGCAGCGCTGCCGAGCGGCCCGAATCGGTATCGCGCTTCAGCCGCTGCAAATCGGCGCGGAAATCTGCCGCCGATTGGTAGCGCATCCGCCGGTCTTTTTCGAGCGCCTTATTGACGATTCGCTCGAGTTCCGGCGGCAGCTCGGGGTTCAGGTGCACGGGCGAAACCGGCGTCTTGTGCAGAATCGCGTCGAAGATCGCAGCCGAAGTATCCCCGGTGAACGGCAGTCGGCCTGTGGACATTTCGTAAAGCACCACGCCGAAGCTGAACAGATCCGAGCGCGCGTCGAGCTCTTTGCCGAGCGCCTGCTCGGGCGACATGTAAGCCACGGTGCCGAGCGCCGTGCCGGGGCTGGTCAGGTGTTCTTCGGCGGTGGCGAGGGTTGGCGCCGCCGAAGTGCTCTCCGATTGGGCGCGGGCAGGCGCCAGCTTGGCCAAACCGAAGTCGAGAATTTTCGCGTGGTCGCGGCGGGTGACGAGGATGTTTGGCGGCTTGATGTCGCGGTGAATGATCCCGGCCGCGTGCGCGGCGTCAAGCGCATCGGTGATCTGCACGGCCAGGTCGAGTACCTCATCCATCTCCATCGGCCGGCCGGCGATGCGGTGTTTGAGCGTCTTACCGTCCAGGAACTCCATCACGATGAAATACTGTCCCCCCTGCTCGCCGATCTCGTAGATCGTGCAGATATTGGGATGGTTCAGCGCGGACGCGGAGCGGGCTTCACGTTTGAACCGTTCTACCGCGTTCGGGTCCTTGGAAAGTTCTTCCGGCAGGACCTTCAGGGCCACGGGACGCCCGAGATTGGTATCCTCGGCTTTGTAGACCACACCCATCCCGCCGCCACCCAGCTTCTCCAGAATGCGATAGTGCGAGATAACTTGGCCGAGCATCAGAGAGAACCTGCCCCGGCGGCCATCTTAGGGCGCGCTTGGAGTCAAGTCAACGAGCGCCATGCGGGTCTCGCTCCGGCTTGGCGCGCGAGCGGTGTTGCGCAACAGTTCTTTTCGACAGCACCGCGCCTCCGGCCGAATCAGGTTAGCGATTCATCTCTCTTATGGCCGTGCCAAGGCCTTGCGCGCCCGGAAATTCGGAGTTACGATGCGGTTAACTCTAAATGTTTGCCTGCCCAAATTGTCAGAGCACGAAACTCGTGTGTTCGCGGGTGGACGGCGAGCCCACCTGGAGCTGCAGTGCATGCGGCGGGCGCGCCGTCGGCTTTGCTTGGCTCCGGAAGCAAGGGGCGCAAGAGCTGATTGCGGAGGTGTGGTCGCCAGCACATGAAGCAAAGGGCCAATGGAAGCGTCCGTGCCCGGTCTGCGGCAATCTAATGCTGAGCGTGCCCACGCCGCCGCTGGCGGCCAAGCCGATGCCGTTGGACCTCTGCAAAGCGTGCCAGCTCGTCTGGTGCGATTCTACCGAATACGAGCAAGTGCTGAAGGAGTACGCACAGCCGGCGGATGACAAGAAATCCTCGGAACCCCTCCTCGATCACAAGTGGATGTGGCTGCCCGCGCTGATGGGCTGGCCGGTGGAGCGCCGGGGTCCGCGGATGCTCGACCGGCCGTGGTTGACCTGGGGACTGGCGGCAACCATCATTGTGCTGAGCGTCGCGGCGTTCTCCAACCTACCGGCGGCAGTGCAGCGGTTCGGCATGATTCCCGCGCAGTGGGGGCGCTACGGCGGTCTGACCTTTATCACTTCGTTCTTTCTCCACGGTGGCTGGCTGCACTTGCTGGGCAATATCTATTTCCTGCTGGTGTTCGGCGACCACGTCGAGGACTACTTGGGCCGGGCGCGCTATCTCGTGCTGATTCTCCTGGCCACGGTGGTCGGCGACCTGCTGCACACCGCCTTCAATTTGCATTCCCAGGTGCCCTCCATCGGCGCCAGTGGCGGAATCTCCGGCGCGATTGTTTTTTACGGGCTCGAGTTTCCCCGGGCTCGGCTGGTTGTGCTGATTCGAACTCTGCTGTTTTGGCCGCTGCGGATCCGCGCCCGCACCGCTTTGATCCTGTGGATTGTCTTGCAGGCGGTGGGGGCCTTCGAACAGGTGGCAGGTTTCACTCAGGTCGCTGCCTTCGCGCACCTCGGCGGAGCAGGTGTTGGGCTGTTATTTTGGCGAATCTTCGGTAAAGACTAGCCCGCACGATCGGTCCGCCAAGATTCTGCGCTCACCCGCGTACCCAACCAGACTTCCTCGCAGCTCTTGAACGGGGGGATCACTGCGGGGGATTCCTGAATGGCCAGTTGCTCGCTTCGGGGGTCTGATAGAAGATGGCGACCGATTGGCACCTACTGCGAGGCTGGAATTCATGTGGATTGAAGTGGTTCTGTTGGGGTTGGCGGTAGGAATCCTGGTCGGGCTGATGGGCATTGGCGGCGGTGTGGTTATTGTGCCGACGATGGTCTACTTGCTGAAGATGGATCAGCACTTGGCCCAGGGCACGTCGCTTTTCCTGCAGTTGCCGCCGATCGGACTGGGGGCGCTATACCTCTACTGGAAGAACGGCCAGGTGGATCTCCGCGCGGGTTTGATATCTGCCTTTGGCATCCTCCTGGGAGGATACGCGGGGAGCCTGCTGGCCATCGGCACACCTTCCAGGCATCTGCGGGGCATGTTCGGCTTGTTCTTGATGCTGGCGGCGGCGCTGCTGTGGCGAAGGGTGCGGCCCCAGACCGATGCGGAGAACGCTGATGATTGATTCGCGCAGGCGATGGATAGGATCGCTGCTCATCGGCGCCGTGGTTGGGGTGTGCAGCGGCCTTTTTGGAATCACTGGAGGCGCGTTGCTGGTGCCCCTGCTGGTGCTGCTCCTGGGATTCGAGCAGCACCGGGCGCAGGGCACTAGCTTGGTGGCCCTGGTGCCGCCCACTGGCCTGCTGGCTTTCCTCAACTACTGGCATGCCGGAGAAGTGAGCTGGCGGGTTGGCCTGCTCGTCATGCCCGGCGTCTTCCTCGGCGCGATATTGGGCAGCCGATGGGCGCAGAAACTTCGTCCCCAACGTATGCGGCGCGTGTTCGCCGCCCTGCTCTTCGTTGTGGGGGCCTGGCAGGCGCTGTCCTCGTGGATCCGCTAGAAGAGTCGGCTCTTCCCCGCGCGCTCATGGCTCAGGACAGGATTTCGAGGACTTCTTCGTAGCGCCTGAACGGCGGGATCAGGTAGGCGTCGGCCAGCTCGTTGCGCGCCCACTCGAGCATGCGCCGAAGGGGCCAAACCCGCGCGCTGTCCCTAAACTGTTCCTCTGTACAGATGGCAGCATCCCGCCCAAGAGGTACGCTACCCACATCGGGTACTTTGAGTGGCGCGGCACGCGTTGCTGTGCCGGGGAGGTTTCTGCCATGAAGCACCGCTGTCTGGCGACACGCTTACTAGGGGTGCTGGCCCTTTTGGCCAGCGGGCTCTGGGTTGCGCCGGCCCAAGCGCAGCAAACTCCGCCGTACGACCGCCGCGCCATTTTCATTACGCATGTGCCGCACGTCAACTCGCGCCTCAGCACGGCAGGAGGCGGCCCGACAAGCCCGCAGCCTCTTAGCCGGGCGGTGATCAGCGGCCCCGGCTATGTCGTCGGGCCCACGGTTTCGGCAACGACAACCTCACCCGCGGCTGAAGAACACATCGCCGTGGACCCGAGGAACGCGTCGAACCTGCTGGCGACGATCAGCGATTTCTCCCAGCGCGGTGGTTTCAACACTACCAAGTACGCCTTCTCGCTAAGCATGGGTGCGAGCGGGAGCTGGACCGAAGCTTTTGTTCCCCTGGACCCAAGCGGCGCTCTGGTGACAACTGACGGCCAGTTGTGGGACGCCAACAGTGACCCTGTCGTGGCCATCGACAACGTGGGCAACGTCTACCTGGCGAGCCTTTATCTGGACGCGCTGGCCATCACCAACGGCTTCTACGTGGGTGTCGGGACGCTCAACAGCGCTGGTGTTAGCTTCACAGCGTTCAACCCTGTGGCAACCAACCCGGATTTTTTCCCCAGCTTCACCGAAGACAAGCCCTGGATCGCGGTGGATCATAGCGTCCCCGGAGCAGCAGGCAACGTGTATGCATCGTGGTCGCGCTTCATCGGCAACTCGCTGTTAGGGTTCACCTCCGACCTGATTGTTTTCTCCCGCTCCGCCGACCAGGGACAGACCTGGTCTGCGCCCCTGCGGATCAGCCTGCCGGCGCAGGATGGCGCGGTGCAGGGTTCGCAAGTGGCCGTCGGCCCGGATGGCACGGTGTATGTCGTGTACGAAGTTTTCTACGTGGGCGGAAAGCGACAGCACTTCGTGGCCAACTCGATTAACGGCGGGCTTTCCTTCAGCGTGCCGGTGGCGATTACTCCGCTGTTCAATGAATTGAGCTTTAAGTCCACCTACCGCAAGAACAGCTTCGCGTCGCTGGCCGTCAGCCCGGCCAATGGCGATGTGTTCGTCGTGTACGCCGACCAGGCCTCCAGCACGACTGGCGCCGAGGTGGAGTTCATCCAGTCGATCGACGGGATCAACTTCAGCCGGCCAGTGGTGATCAACGACCACTCGGCAGGGCAGCAGTTCTTTCCTGCGGCGGCGGTGGACAGCGGCGGCAACCTGCACGTGAGCTGGTTTGACACGCGCAACAGCAAGAGTGGCAGCTCGCAATACGATATCTACGCCACATATTCAAAGAACAGCGGGAGCTCGTTTGCGACAAACGCGCGAGTAACTGCGGCGCTGATCAATGCCGGCAAAGCCAGCTTCATCGGCGACTATGCCGGCATCGCTGCTGCGGTGGCCACTTCGGGAACGACGACCACGACGACGGCACACCCGGTCTGGACCAACGGCGGCTTCAACGGCGGGACGCTGCAAACGGCCGCGCTGACGCTTCCCTAGACTCGGTCGCCAGCGCAACGCGGCTCGCCCCGTGCGTCAGAGATTCGCCGTCGTGGGAACCTCAGGAGAGAATCTCGAGAACTTCCTCGTAGCGCTTGAACGGCGGAATCAGGTAGGCGCCGGCCAACTCGCTGCGCGCCCACTCGAGCATGCGGCGCGCCAGGGCAAAGCCGTGTTCGCGGGCGGCGGCGCCCGCAGCTTCGAGTTCCTTCAGCACCGGCTCAGGGATGACGATGCCGGGCACCTCGTTGTTCAGTCGCACCGCCTGCTTGTAGCTGGTAAGCGGCCAGATGCCCACCAGCACCGGGACCGGCGATTTCCCTCCGATACGCTTCAGAAACGCGTGCCAGTGCGCCGGGTCAAACAGCGGCTGCGTCATGACGAAGTGCGCCCCGGCTTCGACCTTGGCGTAGAATCGCTCGATTTCGTAGTCGAGGTCGTCAGCGACCGGATTGATCGCGGCGCCGATGGAGAAGTTGGTGGCGCCGCCGAGCGTCTTGCCGGCCCAGTCGGTGCCCTGGTTGAGCCGGTTGAGCACCTTGACCAGGCCGACGGCGTCGATCTCATAGACGCCGCTGGTCTCCGGATGGTCGCCGAGCGAGGGCGGGTCGCCGGTGATGGCCAGGATGTTGCGCACGCCCCCCACTGACCAGGCTCCCAGCAGCACGGCCTGCAAGCCGATGATATTGAGGTCGCGTGTCGTCAGGTGCGGGATGGTTTCCACGCCGCGGGCCTCCAGCGCCCCGGCGAGCATGATGGCGTCCATGCCGACGCGCGCCATCGTGCCGCTGTTGATGTCGATGGCGTCCACCTTCCCGCTGGCCATGATGCGGTCTACCTGCTCGAAGATGCGTTCGAGCGCAACGCCCTTGGGCGGATCAATCTCCACGGAGATGACGAATTGCCGGGCCTGGATTTTCTTCCACAGGCCGCTCTCGGGCTCGCGGGCGATGGCGCGGCGCACCTCCGGCGCCATCTCGACCGGCGCCGCCGACGTCACCCTCTTCGAGGGCCGCAGGTCTTTCACCGTCTCAGCCATGGCGCGGATGTGCTCCGGCGTGGTGCCGCAGCAGCCGCCGAGGATGCGCGCGCCCAGCGCCGCGGCTTCCCGCGCGAACTGCGCGAAATATTGCGGTGAGGACTTGGGATAGACCGTGCGGTCGCCGACCCGCACGGGAAAACCGGCGTTGGGCATGGCGCTCAGGCGCACATCGTCGAGCCCGGCGAACTCCTGCAGGATCGGCAGCAGCAATTGCGGGCCAAGCGTGCAGTTGGCGCCGATGGCCTGGACGTTTTTCTCCAGCAAGCGCAGCCCGGCCTCGCGGGGGCGAGTGCCGCCAAATGTGGTGGCCTCCTCGGAGAAAGTCAATTGGGCGACAATCGGCAGGCTCGAGAACGATCGGATGGCATCAATCGCAGCGAGCAGCTCCTCGAGGTCGGAAAAGGTCTCCAGGATGAACAAATCCACGCCGCGTTCCTCGAGTGCGAGCGCCTGTTCGTTGAAAATATCAATTACCTCTTCGGCGGGCAACTCGCGCACCTGGCGGACGACGCCGAGCGGTCCGATCGAGCCGGCGATGAGCACTTCGCGGGCGGCCGATTCGCGCGCCTCGCGAGCGATCTTGACGCCGCGGTGGTTGAACCGGGTGATCTGGTCGCCGAGGCCCAGCGGGGCAAGCTTGTGGCGGTTGGCGCCAAACGTGTTCGTCTCGATGATCTGCGCGCCCGCCTCGATGTAGGCCTGGTGCACCCGGAAGACGGCTTCAGGCTGCGTGGCGTTCAGCTCCTCAAAGCAGCGCTGCGCCCCCACCACCTCGTGCAGCATGGAGCCCATGGCGCCGTCGGCGACCAGGATCGTGTCTCGCAGCTGCTGGTTGAAATCGTCAATCTTCATCCCTGGCACCCGCAAGCAGAAGGGAATTTGCCGCCTGAGAAGAGGAAGAGTATAGCATCCACGCCCCGCCGCACCCGGTCGGACCGGTCCTGCGCGGGACTAGCGCTTCTGCTCCATCAGCCCGGAGATGGTGCTCATCAAGTCGTACTTGGTGAGGATCTCGTAGTGCGAGTTGCCCAGCTCGACGAACACCGCCGGGCCCTCGTGGCTCAGTAGGTGGGTGACGCGCTCGACCGGAGCTTCGCGGGGCACGCACGGCAACGGCTTGCCCATCACCTCGCGGATCACCAGCTTGCGCAGGTCTTTGCCCTGGAGCGCGAGGTTCAGGATCTGGTCTTCGTAGATCGTGCCGATGGGGGTGCTGTCCTCGAAGACGGGAAGTTGCGAGATGTCCTGCGCCTGCATGGTGTGCAAGGCGTGGAAAACGGTCTGGTAGGGTCGCGCGATCACCAGTTCGCGCACCTTGCCCGCCTTGCGCTTCACACCCACCACGTCCTCGGCCGTCAGCGGCACTTCCGCGTCCACGTAGCCGCGCTCGCGCATCCACTCGTCGTTGTACACCTTGCTGAGGTAGCGCATTCCCGTGTCGGGCAGAAACGCCACCACAACGTCGCCGGCCTTGCACTGCTCAGCCACGCGCAGCGCCCCGGCAACGCAGCCGCCGCCTGAGCCGCCGGTGAAGATCCCTTCCTGCTTGACCAGGCGCCGCGCCCAGACGAAGCACTCCTGGTCGGTCACCTGCAGCACGTCATCGAGCACCTTGAAGTCCATTGTGCCCGGGAAAATGTCCTCGCCGATGCCTTCGACGACATAGGTCTTGGCCTTGCCCACCTTCCCCGTCTTCACAAACTCGTAGTACAGCGAGCCGATCGGGTCCACGCCGATGACCTTGACCTTGGCGTTTTTCTCCTTCAGGTAACGCCCGACGCCGCTGATCGTTCCGCCGGTGCCCAAGCCGCAGACGAAGTGGGTGATCTTGCCTTCGGTGTCCTCCCAGATCTCCGGCCCGGTGGTCTGGTAGTGCGCTTCCGGATTCATGGGATTCTCGTACTGGTTGGGGTAAAACGAATTGGGGATCTCCCGCGCCAATTTTTTGGCCACCGAGTAGTAACTCCGAGGGTCGTCGGGCTCAACCGCTGTGGGGCAGACGATCACTTCGGCGCCGAGCGCCTTGAGCAGGTCGATCTTCTCCTTGGATTGCTTGTCGGTGATGGTGAAGACCATCTTGTAGCCTCGCACCGCGCACACCAGCGCCAGCCCCATGCCGGTGTTGCCCGAAGTGCCTTCGATGATCGTGCCGCCCGGCTTGAGCAGGCCCTTCTTCTCAGCCTCGTCAATCATGGTGATCCCGATGCGGTCCTTCACCGACCCGCCGGGGTTCAGGTAGTCCGCCTTGACGCAGACTTCGGCCTTGACGTCCTTGGTGATCCGGTTGAGCCGGATCAGCGCTGTGTGCCCGATGGCCTCGAGAATGTTGTTGCACTTCATTTTTCTTCTCGGCTCTTTGCGGTGATAGGCGGCGGGCGCGGAGTCTCCCGCCGCTCTGATTGGAGTTTACCACGCGCTTCGGCTCATCTCCATGCGGCGGATGCCCGGCGTTTCGGGAGCGGCACGCCCGGCGGTGAGTTACAATGCCGCAGCCGTTTCGCGGCGGGAGGGCTCGCACGAAGAGGAAAAACATCTCCAGCGGCACGCCCTGGGAACCCATTGTGGGGTACTCGCGTGCCGTGCGCGTGGGCAACGTCGTGCACGTCTCGGGCACTACCGCCACCGATGCCGGCGGGAAGATTGTCGGTCTGGGCGATCCCTATGCCCAGGCGGTGCAGACGCTGCGAAACATCGAGACGGCCTTGCGCAAGGCCGGAGCCGGCCTGCAGGACGTGGTGCGCACGCGCCTGTATGTCACCAACATCGCCGACTGGGAGAAGATTGGCAGGGCGCACGGCGAGTTTTTCGGCCGCATCCGGCCGGCTACGGCCATGGTGGAAGTCAGCCGGCTGATCGCCCCGGAGATGCTGGTCGAAATCGAAGCCGAGGCCATCCTCACCGGCAAGAGGCGCCTGGGCGCCCGGAGCGCGCACCGGAAACGTTAAGGGCCGGACGATGAGCACACCCGGGGTGCACGAATACGAGGAGTTCGTTGCGGAGTATTACGACTTCAATCCGGTCTACGCCTCGCGCAAGGACGTGGATTTCTACCTGGAGCTGGCGCGCGCCTCGGGCGGCCCCGTTCTGGAGCTGGGCTGCGGGACAGGAAGGATCCTGCTGCCGATCGCCGCGGCCGGATTGCCGATTGTTGGGCTCGACCTAGCTGAGCCGATGCTGGCGCGCTGCCGCGCCAAGCTCGAGCGCGAGCCCCGCGAAGTGCAGCAGCGTGTGCGGCTCCTCCGGGCCAGTATGACGAATTTCGATCTCGGAGAAACTTTTCCCCTAATCACCGCTCCCTTCCGTTCATTCCAGCACCTGCGGGCCGTGGACGACCAGCTCGCCTGCTTTCGTTCGGCGCACAGGCATCTGCAGCCCGGGGGCAGACTGGTCCTGGACTTTTTCCACACCGATCCGCGGCGAATGCACGACCCCGCATTTACCCGGGAATCGCAGCCCTACCCCGAAGTGGCGCTGCCCGACGGGAGAAAGCTCCGCCTGACTGAGCGGATTGCGGCCTTCCACCGGGCCGAGCAGACCAACGATGTCGAGCTGATCTACAACGTCACGCACCCCGGCGGGCGGACCGAGCGGCTGGTGATGGCTTTTACCGTGCGCTATTTCTTCCGCTACGAAGTCGAGCACCTGCTGGCGCGCTGCGGCTTCCGGGTCATCGAGGTGTTCGGCGATTACGATCGCTCGCCGCTGGCGGACGCTTCGCCGGAGATGATTTTCGTCGCCGGGAAATAAGCTATGACTCGTGATTCGTGACGTCTGACGAGAGGAAATTGCCGGCGGACAGAAGATTTGAGATTTCACAATTTACGTTCCAAAATGGAACGTCGGCGTGCCGAGCTGGCGTGGAATCCGGAACCTGAGCGCCGCGCCTGCAGGCTCCGGTAAGTGTCGTTTAAACAAGGACCTCGAGTCCACCGGGAGACAGAATCGGGTCTCCGCAAAGCCCACTGATAATCTCCCTTTGGACGCGGAATTCAAAGTGCAAGCTGATTTGAAGCAAAGTCGTAGATCTGTGGCAATCAGGAGGCACTGGTTGAATTCGCTCTCACCATCCCCTATTATTCAGGTGATGCCAACAGCCGCAGTAGCAATACAGAGCAGGACGACCACGCACACCCTCCACTGCGGCGACTCCCGGCACCTCGACTGGATAACTGATAATTCCGCGCATTTGGTCGTCACATCTCCGCCCTACTGGACGCTGAAGGAATATCCTACGAACAACAATCAACTTGCGCTGATTTCCGACTACAAGAGGTTCCACGATGAACTGGATAAGGTTTGGTGTCACTGTTTTCGTGTCCTCGTCCCCGGTGGGCGGTTAGTGTGCGTGGTGGGCGATGTTTGCTTATCTCGCCGTGACCACGGTCGGCACATGGTAATGCCAATGCACGCTGATATAGTCGTCCGTGCCCGAGAGCTCGGATTCGACAACCTGACTCCCATCTTCTGGTACAAGATCTCCAATGCCCAATACGAAGTCGAGAACGGATCCAGCTTTCTGGGAAAACCATACGAGCCAAACGCAATCATCAAGAACGACATCGAATTCATCCTAATGCTGCGGAAACCGGGCGGCTATCGCCAGCCCACGGAGGCGCAACGCAAACAGTCGCGCCTGTCCAAGAAGGAGCATCACGATTGGTTCCAGGCTGTTTGGAGGTTAGGGGGCTGCTCCACTAGAGAGCACCCCGCGCCTTTCCCAGAGGAGCTTGCCTACAGACTTGTGCGGATGTTCTCTTTTGTCGGCGACACAGTGCTTGACCCCTTCATGGGGCTGGGGACAACCGTATTGGCCGCAGCTCAATGCGGGAGGAACAGCATTGGAGTTGACGTCGAACCCTCCTACGTCAGAAAAGCAAAGGCGAAGTTGGAAGATAGGCTTGACGGCCTATTCCCCGAGCCGCATCCTGTCGTAGTTCTCCAATCATGAAGCTTCAGAACCTCCGCTCGTACTCCCTGCTGATCCGAGTCAGAGCTGCTGCGTAGTCAAGCCGCGTGTCTTCGTACTTGACCCACTGAGACGGGAAAGGGGACTGGTTGGTCGCTCGGAAGCGGAGCACTAGGAATTCGTCGAATTCAGGTTTGGCTTCGGCGATCAACCGATTCTCTGCTTCCGGCGCTTCCTGGGAAGGATGAAGAAACCCGCCACCGCCGGTCGTGGGGAAAACACGGCTACCCTCGTATCCGACGTAGAGTGGGGCACGGTTGATGCCCACAATAGCGACGCAGATCGGGTTTCCGCCCCCGCGGCGAAATTGCGTCGGTTGGTTCCGCAGATCGTTAATCACCCTGTCAATCTGTTTAAGCATAGCCTTAGCCAGGATCTTGACCTCCACCCCGATTTCGACGGTGGCAATCTGGCCCCTTCCGACTTTATAGCCACGGACAACAGCCGCCTGCGTGCCGGGGATTATTTCACCAAATGTTAGGTCCCCTCGCCGGGCTTTTACCCCGCGCCTCCGATTCTGGAAGTTCAGAACTCGCTCGCGTCTCTTCACGCCTGCTATCAGTTTTGGCGATTTATTCACAGTAACCAAGTCCTCGAGGAGATGGATCGCGACGAAGTCACCTTGGTTAGATGACCTGTGCTTGTAAATTCGGCCCTCGAAAAGTCTCATGAACTCATCGAGAAGGCGGAACTCTGGTTGGGGAGGCTCCGGCAAAGCGGCGGAATTTTACCACTAAGTAGCCGGGTCTGCGCCCTCACCCGCAGCATAGTGGCCGTTTTTCCCTGCGCCATTCCCGATTTGCGCCGGGCGAGATACAATGGCGCGCTTTTGGGGAGGCCTGGAATGGGTCCGTGGTCCTGGCAACGGCTTTCTGCGGGCAAGCCGGAGCTTGCCCCTACTTTCCTTCTTGTATTCTTGCTCTCTGTCGTCTTTCCTGTCTCTGCAGACGCACAGCAGGTGGCCAGGCCGCTCACCGTCGAGCGCATCTACGGTGCCCCCAGCCTCAGCGGGAAGCTGACCGACGGCGTCGAGTGGAGCCCCAATGGAAAACTGCTCAGCTATTTTCATCGCCCCGGCGCGGGCGCCGAAGCCGGGACCGACATCTGGGTGCTGGACGTTGCGACCGGAGAGCGCCGGGTGCTGGTGGACTCTGAAAAGCTCCAGAAGCTGCTGCCGCCCGCTGCTCCCCCGCCGCCGGGAAAGGCGCAACAGACGGGCCTGGGCCGGGTCGCGCCGCAAAAGTATTCCTGGGCGCCTGGCGGCAACGCCCTGCTATTCGTATCCCAGGGCGACCTCTACTGGTTCGACCTGAAGACGCAAGCCGTGAAGAGGCTGACGCAACCCGCCGCGGCAGACGGCGGCACGCCGGAATCGCGCGCCGTGCAGGATCCTAAGATTTCGCCCGACGGTCGCTGGGTGAGTTTTGTGCGCGGCTACGATCTGTGGGTGGCGAGCGTCGCAACCGCCGAGCAGAAGCAGTTGACCCGCGGCGGGCGCGAGGAGTGCATGAACGGTCAGCTCGACTGGGTCTATCCCGAAGAGCTGGACATCCACACGGCCTACTGGTGGTCGCCCGATTCCTCGCAGATTGCTTACCTGCAGATGGACGAGCGGCCGGTGACGAAATACCCGCTGGTGAACTATCTCTCCTTCACCGGCGAGACACAGACGATGCGCTATCCCAAGGCGGGTGACGCCAATCCCATTGTGCGGGTGGGAGTGGTGCCGGTGGCCGGCGGCTCGACGCGCTGGATGGACACCGGCGGCGATCGAAACGTCTATCTCGCCCGCGTCGGCTGGCTGCGGGATTCGAAGCGCCTGGCCATCCAGCGGCTGAACCGCGCCCAGAATAAACTCGAACTGCTGTTCGCCAACGCCGCTGATGGCCGCACGCAGGTGATCCTCACCGAGCAGGATAGGTACTGGATCAACGTGCGCGACGACCTCTATTTCTTTGCCGACGGCCGGCGGTTTCTGTGGTCGAGCGAGCGCGACGCTTACCGTCACCTCTATCTTTACGACCTCAGCGGCAAGCTTCTGAAGCAGCTCACGAGCGGCGCCTGGGAGGTGACCGCTCTTGCGGGAGTGGACGAACGGCAAGGCGCCGTTTATTTCCAAGCGACCGAGAAGAGCCCCATCGAGCGGCACCTCTATCGCGTTGGGTTCGACGGCGGCGCGATGGCGCGGCTGACGCGTCAGAACGGCACCCACAACGTCACCCTGGCTCCGGGCGCCGCTCATTACCTCGACACCTACTCGAATGCCATGACGCCGCCGCGCCAGGATGTCTATCGCGCCGGTGCAGGCGAAGCTTCATCCCCGCAGTGGATGCTCGACGAAAATCGTGTGCCGGAACTTGCCTCCTACGGCCTGCAGCCCGTGGGATTCTTCACTGTGCCCGGGGCCGACGGCACCGCGCTCCATGCCATGATGATCAAGCCGCCGGGCTTTGACGCCTCGCGCAAGTACCCGGTGCTTGTGTACATCTATGGCGGCCCGCACAGCCAGGTGGTGCGGGATGTCTGGGGCAGGGCGAGTTTTCTGTGGCACCAGTTGATGGCGCAGAAGGGCTACATCATCTTTGCGGTGGATAACCGCGGCATGGCCGGCCGCGGCCACGGTTTCGAGACGCCGATCTATCACCGCATGGGCGAGGTCGAGCTGGTCGACCAGCTCGCCGGGGTCGCTTACCTGAAATCGTTGCCTTATGTGGACGCCGCGCGCATCGGCATGTGGGGCTGGAGCTACGGTGGCTACATGACGTGTTACACGATGATGAATGCCGCCGACGTTTTCAAGGCCGGATTCGCCGGCTCGCCGGTCACCGACTGGCGTCAGTACGACACCATCTATACCGAACGCTACATGGGCCTACCGCAGGACAATGCTGAGGGCTACAAACGATCCTCGCCCGTCACCCATGTCGCCAAGCTCAAGGGCAAACTTCTGATCGCTGCCGGCACCGGCGACGACAACGTGCACTTCGCCAACACCGTCGAACTCTCCGAGCAGCTTGTCCAGGCCGGCCGCTACGCTGAAATCCTGATCTATCCCGGCCGGGGCCACGGCATCAGCGACCCTGCCGCCAGCCTTCATCTGTTCCGGCGGGTCACGCAGTTTTTCCTCGAGAATTTGTGACGCGCTTTTTGCGTCTCGGACGAAACTGCGGCATGAAATCCCGACCGCGATCAAATGTTCACCGGGTTCAGCGCAATTCTTTCTCATCTACGCTGTCTAGAGTTGCAATTCGGAGCAAGTCGAAATGCCGAGAGTGTTCGGTGACAACGCCAACCAACGGGTAGACGATAGTCCCGACGAGGAGGGCGGGACCGCCACTTACGCCTCCGACATCGGAGCCCGGGGCTGGCAATGGCCCCCCGTCGAAACTGATAAGGTCCTTTTGCTCGATCTGGCAATAGAAATAGCCGTCTCCGGTACGCGTCACGCGGAACATCCCGGAATATGGACCCGCGCCGATCCATCCGGAAGCATCAACTTCTCGGAGCGCCTTTGGATATCCGGATACCAGGACTATCTGTCCGACCTCGGGAGCGCGAGGCGGCCATCCGGTAGAGGGTGAAACAACGCAAGATGAGACTCCACAAGTTGCTTTTGCTTCTTCTTCCGTCACCCTCAAGAAGACGATATCCCTGTTCTCATCCCTCCAGGCGACACGAGGAAGCGGATCAAAAGGCGGGAGGGCACCGACTTGCCAATTCAGTACCTCACCCAACCGAATACGATCCTGATATTCTCTTAAGACGTGAGACGCAGTGACGACAAATGAAACAGAGCCAAGTTGCAGCACACAACCCGTTGCACCATTTAGCTTGCCTCCGATTCGCAGCGGAGGGGCAAAAATGATGGGGACTGCACAATGCTGGGCGAGCCTGACCATCTGTTGGGCAACAGCACGGTAGTGAACTTGCTCCTGCGCAGGGAGCTGACTGAATCGATGAGCTGCTCCTAAATCATCCACCATTAAGAGGCGCCCCCCCAAGAACGCGCGCTGCCGGTCATTCTGATGATACGCTCGTTCAGGCCACGAAATGTTTGAAGTGCGAAACACACTGATAGTCCACACCACCGTGGCATGCCCCGTGTCGAGTTTGCCTTGGCTTTAAGAAGTCTGCCCACGTGGCTGTTTAGCGCCCCATCCTCGACAATTTTGTGACCGCAAGCTTGAAGTTGAACGCTCGAAGCTTGGTCCGCCGAGCCAGACGGGCTCTCCGATCCAGCCTCCAGCTTCTAGGCTCTAGGCGCTTGTTGAAAAAGTGCCCTTTGGTTGTCATTCTGAGCGAAGCGAAGAATCTCTCCTGCGCGAAAAGCCAAAGAAAAGAGGGATTCTTCGTCGCCCGCCTGCGGCGGGCTCCTCAGAATGACCCCTCAGGGAGTTTGTCAACAAGCTTCCAGGCTCTAGGAGCTTTCTGAATACGCCATACTCTCACACGGCGACGAACTCGAAAATTTCATGCGGTTGCAAGGTTTCCGGTAAGCGTTATACGGCAAGTGGATTGGTTCCGAGTACGCCGTAACTCGGGCGTAATCGCGAGAGGCGTCGCTAAGGCGGCTGTTAGGAGGTCACTTCGAGCAGTAGCCGACTAACCGTCCATCTGGTCAGTGGAAACGCTAAACCGGAGGGGGAGGCACCACATTTAGGGGCGGATTTCACTTGACTGAGTATTAACCGGATGATATAAAGGAGGACATACACAAAGCTGCCGCACTCGATTCTCCTCGCTACGAACGTATAGGGGAACCCGAGATATGAACGAACTCGTCGTCCACCATCAATACGCGGCGGGCTCCACGTTCGACCTGAGCCGCCACTCCAATCATGGAATTCCCAATGATGTGACTGTTGGCGTGGGAGGCTTCGGCAGCTCCTATCTGTTCGCGAATCAAAACAGTCGGATCCTCGTTCGACCCTCATCGACACTACAAAACCCTTTGGCTATAGCAACGATGGTGCGCTTCTGTTTGCAAGACGCGCAAATGCTACAACGGCACAACCTCGTTGAAGGCCATCTCAGCTTCGCTCTGTTCGTTGAACGCGGGGGTGCACTGACCGGAACAATTCTCGACGCCAACGGCAATTGGCGCGGTGCATCGACTGGGCAAGGCGCTGTTTCACCAAATGTTTGGCACGAGGCTTGGCTCATTCACAACGGGGTTAGCAGTATTCAGATACAGCTCGACGGTTTGGTCGCCGGCCAAGACAATAGCGTCCTAGGTCCGGTGCGCAGTGTGGGGCCATTTGGATTGTCAATAGGCAACTGGCCTGATTTAGGAGCGTATCCGTTCGCTGGCTATATTGATGAGTTTAAGTTGTACCGGTACGACCCCCTCAAAGACCTCAATTCATTGTTGGACCATTGCTGTTTTGACGGCAGGAAAGTCGATGGAATGTTAAGAACTCTTCAACGCAATGGGCTGCTCACCCACGGAAGCGCCGACGGGATTAGTCTTTTCAATCTGCTATTTAATACTGCCGTGGCACTCTCAGCGAGCGCGCCAGATGGGCAAAACCATAGGACCATGCAAGCCTTGTGGAACGCATCGCTCCGGCACGACAGCGCTGCTATTGAAGCCGCTTTTGCATTATTCAACAAAGCGTTGGCTCAGAATCCGAACGCATCTCAGCTTGGCGGCTGGATTAAGCAGGCCGTTGCTATCCTTGCGCAGCATGGCATGAACGCGAAAACTCTGGAGAGTTTCGCGGTGGCGCTCAATAGCTGTCTGCCGAAACCTAAAACCGATCGTCGCAGAGCGAGATAGCCATGCCGTTGCTTGCCAATACGCAAAAGACATTGCTCGCACAGTGCATGCCTTTCCTGCACTTTGCACCAACTGAGCGCTTTTTCCCGAGTGATGTAGACGCTTGGATAACGAGCGCATTTACAGAAAAATGGACCGCGCCGCTGAGTCGCAAAGGCGGAAATGTAGTGTTGGCATCGCTAAGTACGGATACTTTTCCGACTGGCTTTCCAGCAGCAACGAACATCCTCGCTGGGTCTCATCCCCCGGGCGGAACACGGCTTCAACCGACTGATTTGGCCGCCCTGGTAGCTAACTCGCTCGCACGAATGAGCGACCGGCAAGATGTATTCATGGATTTTGCCGGTTGGCCCCCCCAGGCTGGAGGTACCGCAGCCCCCGATTTCACGAAGGGCTCGCCGGAACGAATCTATCCGGGATTCTCGACTCTCGCAAACGCGATGAATCCTCCCAATCTCGTCGAGGCCGACAACCTTCAAGCGCCAAGCACTGCTGGCCGTCCGCATACTCCTCAGGGTGTAGCGCCGGTGATTTACGCGGACGTTGACTGGGCGGGACGGTTTTCCCGGATGTCAGACCAATTGGAGGCTAGACAGCCCGGTTCGGGTGATTTCGGACCTTCGAATCCATTACGTGACGGGCTGGATCGACTGCTCGTGTTTACGTACTACTTCTTCTACCCACTGACGGATTCGCCGCCCGGGCCCGCTGCGGCAACTGGAATCTCGGCGGTCCAACGCGAAGGTCAGTGGGAAGCAGTGTCTTTGTACTTCAGGCTCACACCGGATTTTGGGCGCACTAGCCCAGGGCAAGGCGTCCCAGGGGAACCGCAAATAAACGTACCAGACTTTCAAGACCCGGGTACGGGAAGCGCGCCACGTCTCTTGTTTCTGGTCTATAGTGCGACGACTCGAAGTGACGACACCAACCCTCCGGCAGAAGTGCGATTTGCCGATGACAAGGATGTCTCCTACCCGAACCGCACCGATGGAACTGGCTTACCCATCGCCCCGGCAACCTTGCTGGCCCCCGCTGTTTACATTACTTCTGGAATTCACAAGAACATGTTTGGCCCCGTCGCTACAAAGACTACCGAAGACGCAGGACCAAATTCGAATTTGAACACTGCGGCGGGCGTGGTTGGGGCCGCCGCCGGGGGCGTGGCTGGTATTCCAGTGGCGGGATGGATAATCGCCATCATTCTAGCCCTGATAGCGATTATCCTACTGATCCTTGCAGCGGTTTTGCGAGATTCGAAAACTACTTACACCCCCACAGGACCGGATGACGACTTTGTTCCTCCGGGTGGACCTAGCACGGGTCCTGCGCAGAGCCCCGGCGCGGTCCCGACGGCGAGTCGGCCAACTCTGGAAACCTTCAGTGAGATGCCAGCTGCATCGGGCGAAGGAAATGACCCTCTCTATCAGCTCCCTCCGTGGTGGCAATTTCCCGGCCGGTGGGGTATTCGGGTTGAGCCGAGCTCGGACTCACGGTGGGACAACGGTATGCGTTTTCGGGATGCGCAAGGTCGCACTCGCTCGTACTGGAACACCCTCGCACTTTTCGCTTTCATTTCGCAGGACGCGAATGCGATGAAAGCCCTTGGCCGCATCAACTCTGCCGCGTGACGGATAGCGCCACAGTTGACGTCTCGATTCGAACCGCCACGCGAGATAGCTCTCGGATTGTCGCGCACTCGGAGGAAGATATTGTCGGAGCCGACTGCCCACCGCGTAGAGGGATGCATAGTCGGAATCTCGGAAACTGCGCCTCGCTACCAAAGATTTTTTTGGCCTCTTTCGTTTCTGGAGGTCTCTTAGTGTATTGAGGGCAGTTCTCGCCGGTTTTTCCCCGTGGGCTTGGTGGAGCCGTCCCACTTCGGTCAGCCACCCTGCCTAGTTGCGTCTCGCTCGATGGTTCCGAGCCGGACGCGAAGGTAGAAACCCTGGATAACTTCTAGTTCCGGGATTACCAGCGCACGCGTACGCGGTACTTCAGGACTGAGGTGCCGTCCTTAGCGACGGGCACCTGGAACTTCGCGGCCCATGCATCGGTCTTGGTCCACTTGTGCGTGGATTCGATCATCTGCCAGTCGCCGCCGATCGGCTCGTTCACTTCGACCGTTATGGGCGTCTCCTTGTGGTTGCGGAGCGTGATCTCGAACTCCATTTCGTAGAGCCGGTCGCTCAGCTTCTTGAAATCGGTCTGCTTGCGCTCGCAGACCACGTCGAAGGCGTTCCCGATCTGCACGCTGAGCGTTTCGTCTTTCGGCGTATGGTTGATGCGGTCTTCGCCGACAAACTGCACCCCGCCTTTCGAGTCGGCCTGATAGACGCGCACCACTCCGGCGGGTAACGGCATTCCCAAGCCGCCTTTTTCCTCGTTCTTGAATTTGAAATAGACTTTTACGGCGTCTTTCAACGGCGAGCCGGGATGCTGCGCATTGCGGTAGTACATCTGCTGGCCTTCGACTACGAAGGTTTTCTCCACCGGGACGCCGCTCGCCGTGAGCAGGCTGATCTGCTTGCTCTCTTTGTCGAAGATCGAGGTGCGCCGGCCAAGCGTATAGAGATGATATTCGGAGAACGCCTCCTGGCCGAATTGTGGCTTTGCAGCTGCCCCGGCGACCATCGCCCGGGTGGCGGCCTCGGCATCGTACATCTGTTGGACGCGGTGCAGGTCGCCGGCCACCAGTTGCAGCTTGGCGTTCTTGAACGCGGCGCCGGTATTGTTCACCAGCGTCACCCAGCCGTCCAGGTCGGCGGCTTTGTCATCGCGCCCGACCGTCAGCACGTAATCCGCGCTCCAGGAGATGTTGCCCGCCAGGTAGGACGCCTCGACGCGGTGGCGTCGCGCGCCTCTGTTTTCCAGCTCCCAGAGCAGCGTCGGCCGGCTATAGAGGTTTTCCGGCAGCTCCGCGAAGCGATAGCTCTCGGCGCCCATCCCGGTGACGATGTCGTTGCCGATCTTCCATACCGGGCCGTTGTTGTAGGCTAGCAGCGTCGCCTTGATCTCTTCCCACTTGGTGGTGCCGTTTTCCTGGTGCGCTCGCACAAGCGTCACCTCGCGGCCGACGTATTTCTGCAGCAGCTTCTGCGGATCGAGCAGGTCGTACTCGTAATTCTGCTCCACCACGCCCAGGCGCGCCGGCTCGGTCAGCGAGCGGAAGTGCACGGTGGCCGGGTTGATGGTCGCGGCGATGTCCATGAAGCGCAGGCGGAACTCGCCGGTGGGCAGGGTGAGCTCGCGGACGTCGCGCACCAGCGCCACATTCGAGTTATAGACGGTGACGCCCAGGTCCGTTTGGTCGTTCTGGGTGGTGCTCGGCTGGGACTGGCTTGCAGCGGGCTTCTCAGACTGACCTGCCGCCGCGGCGCTCCCCGCTCGGTAGACGAACAGCGGCCCGGCAAGCAGAGTCGCCGCCAGCAGCCCCGCCCAGATAGGCCTGTGGATGGGCCGGGTACGAGCTTCTCGAACGAATTCCGATTGCATGATCAGCCTCCGGGGTGATTCTGTCCTCGTTTGTTAGAACGGGGAAACGCCGATTCCTTGCAGCAAAGTCTTGCGGCGCGGCCCGGCGAGGGTCAAGTCATTGGGTCAGGAAGCCGCGCCAGGTTCGGCCGCCGTCTTCGGTGTCATAGCGCTTGTGGCCGGCGGCAAAGACGCTGGCATGCAGCGCGTCCTTCGCTTGGACGCCGATCCAGTCCGCCGGTGCCGGCGATGGGATTTTCTCCCAATGCTCGCCGTCGGTGGTGCGCAGGATGGTTCCTTCGCGGCCCACCACCCAGCAGACAGTTTCCGAGGGCGCAGAGCCGGCCAGCAGATCCGTCTGGACGTTGCTGGTCTGGGCATCCCACGTACGGCCTTCGTTTCGTGAGCGCGCAATCGCGCCGCCCGCGCCCACACGCCACCGCACGCCGCCCGTAGGCGGGATGATTATCACCGGCGGCTTCAGCAGAGCGGTTTCGCTCATTGTGAAGCCACGTTGCGGTGGTACGGGATGGACTTCCAACGCGGACACTTCATCGCCTGCCTTTTTTTTGGCCGCTCCCGTGGAGGGCGGAGCCACGCCTCCCAGCACCGATGGACCTCCGGCCATCTTGCTATCACTGGTTTTTGGGGCGGGCGGCGGCGTTGCTGCTGTGGTGGCCGTGCCTGCCGGCCCGCCGGGAGCCCCGGAGATTGCCTGAGACTTGTCAGCTTCTTTGCGCCGCCCGGCGACCCCTTGATCGGCTCTGCTTTCTTGATCGGCGAGAGCGTCCCGAGGTCTGGCAGCCGGAGCGGCCTTGCGCTGCCGGGCCTCCGCGGCGAGTGTATCCACCCCGCGACCCGGCTTGACTCGGGCAGGCGCAGTCTTCTTTGCGTTCGCTGATTCTGGGGACTCCTCGCGTGCCGCTGGGCCAGTTCCCGCCCGCGGGGCCGGGGCCGCAGGGGTCGACCCACCTGTTGCGGCCTGCTTTTCGGCGCCCCGGTCTGATGGGACTTCGGCCTCCGGTGCCGGTTGCGGATTGTTCTGCGCGATCTGATTCTGCGCTTCTGCGGCAGGCTGGGACGCGGTGGGCGCCTGGACGACATGCGGCGCCGGGCGAACAGCGACCCACAGGGCCACCGCCGCCGCAGTCGCAAGAGCGGGCGCGAGCCAGCGCCAGTTCCAGAATCGCCGCGGTGTTTGAATGTCCTTCTCCGGCGCGCTCAGGATGCTCGGAACGGCAGATTTCGCGGCGGCCTGCGGGGCCGCGGCAGCCGCCGCCACAGCCAGGTCGGCGACAGGTTCGACCTCGGTCATCGCGAGCGCCCCCAGCGCGTGCTGGCAGCGCGCGCACTGGGAGAAATGCACCTCCCAGCGCGAGGCCTCCGCGTCGCTGAGCTCCCGATCGGCATAGGCGGCGAGCGTATCGGGCGCAGGGCAGTTGGTCCCGCCCGGCCTGAGGCTTTCGCGCAAGGTGCGGGTGAGCAGCCTTTCGAAAGCCTTCTCGGTGTCGCGCTCTTCCATTCTTCCCCTCCCGGCAAACTCCGGGAACTTTCCTCTCCTAGATTAGAACGAAATCAGCATCAATTCTTGCACGATTGCGCGCAAGTTATTTAGTCCTCGCCCGGCTTTGGCGCCGGGCTCTGAAGCTTTCGCACTAGTGTCGGCCCGCGCCCCGGCGGGGCCTTCGCCGCGTCCAGCGCGCCGGTCAGATCGAAGGGCCACTCTTCGAGAGCGTATTCGAACGAGAGGCGGATCTGCGCTTCGCTCAACCCCTTCTCGGCCGCCAGTGCCCGCTCGACCTGCCGGCGCAGCTCGCGGCGCGTCCGCTCCAGATGGCGCGAGGCCGTGGCCTCGTGCTCGCTCAGCAGCCGGCCGATCTCTGCCAGTGTCAGCTCCTGCACATAATAATAGGCCAGCCGCAGGCGGTCCCGCGCGTCCAGCGCCGCGAGCGCTTCGAGCAGCGTCGCCTGCAGCAGGGTGAGGTAGCGCGCGCGTTCCGGGTCTTGCGGAACGGGCGAGCCGCGGGCGCGCAGGATCTCCGCGATGTACGCCTCGTCCTTCTCCTCCAGCGGTTCCGTGCGCTGGGCAGCGCGCAGCGCGTCAATGTGGCGCTGCGCCAGCACGGCGCGCAGCCAGGTGGTGAGCTTGCTGCGCCCGTGGAAGTAATCAAACAGCGACCGGCGTTGCACCTCGCGTGGCCCCAGGCCGTAGAGCTCGGCGTAGATCGAATCGGCCAGCTCCCGCGCCTGCGCCTCGCCTCCCGCCTGCCCGCGGCCGCCGATGATCGCGCGCGCCGCGGCGTAGAGCTGCTCGCGGTAGTGGCCGAAGAAGTGGTCCCAGGCCTGTTCGTTGCCGTCGCCGCAGGCGCAGGCCAGCGCCAGGTCTGCGATGTGTAACGATTCGAGGTAAGCGGCCACTTCGGCCGTCCTGGGGCTTGCGCCGCGGAAGCGGTGTTCGGAGCTGCGGTGGAGTGCCTCGGCGAAGCGCGCCCGCGTCAGACCCCAGTGCGCCGCCTCGGTCTTCGCCAGCAGCCCATCCACCAGGCGAGCGTGGGTCCGCAGGAACTGGTTGAAGCCCTCGGCTTGGCTCTGTGCCGGCATCAAACGATTCTTATCCCTCTGCGCGCCTGAAGCAAACCTGTGTCGAGCGCCGCCCGGCGGGGCTCAGGACAGGGAGCCGAAGTATGACCCTGAGAGAATGATAACCGACCCGGGCCGCGGGTTGCTTGCCGCGAAGCGCCCACCAGTGGCCCGCGGGTAAACAATGACGGGGGTGGTGAGCTATGATGTGCCGGAGCCTGGGCTTGCGCGAGGCCAGAGGCAGAATCGGAAGCTCCCGACGCAAATGAGTGCCGGCAAAACACCAATCCACGGCCCTCGCAGAGCGGCTTCGCGGCTGGGGCTCGGCCCGGCCATTGCATTCGCTCTGGTTTCGAGCGTCTGCCTTCCCGCCGCGGCTCAGCAGAACCCCGGCTCGGGGACCGGCCGCGTCCAGGGCGTCGTGCGCGATGCGACCGGCGCCGCCATCCCGGGCGGCGAGGTCACCCTGCGCAGCGGAGCATTCACCGCCGTACGAACCACCGACGGAAATGGTGAATTTGTCTTCGAAATCGTTGCCGCACAGTCCGGCTCGCTTGTGGTGCGTGCGCCAGGCTTCATCCCTGCCGAGCGGCAATGGAGCTTTGCGGCCGGCGACGTAGTTCATCTCGAGATTGTGCTTACGCTCGAATCGGTTTACGAGCGCGTGAACGTCACTGCCACCCGTTCGGCAACTCGTGTGGGCGATACCCCGGCCAGCGTCGTCGTGTTGTCGCAAGACGACTTTGCGGCCACGGCGGCCCGGACGATTGATGATGCCCTTCGGCAGGTTCCCGGCTTCAGCCTCTTTCGCCGCTCCGGCAGCCGGACGGCCAATCCGACCACCCAGGGTGTTTCCCTTCGCGGCCTGGGTCCGAGCGGGGCGAGCCGCGCCGTGGTGCTCGAGGACGGCATCCCGCTCAACGATCCCTTCGGCGGATGGGTCTATTGGGCACGCGTTCCTCGCGCTTCGGTGAGCAGCCTGGAAGTGCTGCGCGGCGGCGCGTCCAGCCTTTACGGCACCGACGCACTGGGCGGAGTAGTCCAGATTCGTACCCGCGCGCCTACTGGCCCCGCCCTGGCGGTTGAAACGTCGGTGGGGACCCAGGAGACGGAAGAGATCTCACTGTTTGGCGCGCACCGGCTGGGGAATTGGGCCGGAGCGATTGCCGGAGAAGCTTTCGAGACCGGCGGCTACATTCTTGTGGACCCATCGCAGCGCGGCAGCGTTGACACTCCGGCAGCCTCGAAACACGCCACGGTGGACCTGACGGGTGAAAGGTTGGTCGGGGACCGTGGGCGGCTGTTTGCAAGATTTTCCGCGTTCGGCGAATCGCGCGAAAACGGCACGCCGCTCCAGACCAACAGCACCCAAATCCTGCAATACGTCCTCGGCGGAGACTGGCAGTCTCCGGCAGCCGGCGCCTTTTCGGCGCGGGCCTACGGCGGCGACGAGTTATTCCATCAGGCTTTTTCCGCTGTGGCCGTGGACAGAAATAGCGAGGTTTTGACTCGCCGCCAGAGAGTGCCGGCGCAGCAGCTCGGTGTCTCCGCGCAGTGGTCCCGCTCAATCGGCAGCAAACACACTCCCGTGGTCGGGTTCGAGGCGCGCCAGGTCCGCGGCCACAGCGACGAGCTCATCTTTTCCAGCCGGGGTCCTGTCTCGGACGCCGATGCCGGCGGCCGGCAGCTTTCCCTGGGCGTTTTTGTGGAAGACATCATCCGGCTCGCTTCGCGCTGGGTGTTCACTGCGGGGATTCGCCTGGACCGCTGGCGCAATCTCGATGCGACCTCCTCGACGCGGCCGATCGGCTCAGCCGGCGTTTCGACGCTGACCGCCTTTGCTGACCGCACGGAGACGGCCTTCAGCCCGCGAGTCGGCCTGCTCTACCGCGTCAGCCCCAACGCCTCGCTGAGCGCCTCGGCTTATCGCTCGTTTCGGGCGCCGACGCTCAACGAATTGTATCGGTCGTTCCGCGTCGGCAATATTGTGACGCTCGCCAACGCCACTCTCCGCGCCGAGCGGCTCACCGGGGGCGAGTTGGGCGCCAACCTCGCCGCCTTCGGCCAGAAGCTGGCCCTGCGGGGCAATTTCTTCTGGAGCGACGTCGCGCGCCCGGTGGCCAATGTGACCCTCAGCACCGCGCCCAGTCTGATTACGCGCCAGCGGCAGAACCTCGGGAGCACGCAATCCCGCGGCGTGGAGTTGGAAGCAGAGGCGCGCCTCTCGAACAGCGTGGCGATTTCAGGCGGATATCAGTTTGTGGATGCGACGGTGCTCAGTTTTCCGGCGAACCGTGCGCTCGAAGGCCTGCGGATACCCTTGGTGCCGCGGCACCAGCTCACCTTCCAGGCGCGCTACTCAAAACCCGGGCGCTGGATGCTGGCCTTCCAGGGCCGCGTTGCCGGCGCCGAGTTCGACGATGACCAGAACCTGCTCCGGCTGGACCGCTTCTTCGTGCTCGACGCGTGGGTGTCCCGCTCGATCACGTCCAGCCTGGAACTTTTCGCCGCAGCGGAGAATCTGTTCAATCAGCGCTACGCCATCGGGCGCACGCCCATCAAGACCATCGGCCCGCCCGTACTTGTCAACCTCGGCCTGCGACTCCGCCTGGGAGCGCGATAGGCGCGGGCATCGTCGGCGCCGGGTGGGCTACTTCTTTTTCGGTGCCCGATAGGTGACGCGCCAGATCTTCTTGGCGCCATCTTCGGCGATCAGCAGCGAGCCATCCTTCAGAGCCAGCAGGCCCACGGGACGTCCCCACACTTCATTGCTGTTTTCGTCCTGCATCCAGCCGGTCAGAAAGTCATCGTAGCCGCCCACCGGTCTGCCATCCTTGAAGCGGATGCGCGCAATCTTGTAGCCGGTGCGCTTCGAGCGGTTCCAGGAGCCGTGCATGGCCACAAAGGCATCGCCGCGGTACTCCGGGGGGAACATCGGCCCGTCGTAGAACACCAGCCCTAGCACCGCCGAGTGCGTCTGAACCAGGACGTCAGGAACGATGGCTTTCTGCACCAGATCGGGCCGCTCGCCTTTGTGCCGCGGCTCTTCGTGCGGGCCCGCATAAGCGAACGGCCAGCCGTAGAAGCCGCCGTCTTTGATCTGCGTCACGTAGTCCGGCGGGAGGTCGTCGCCCAGCCCGTCGCGCTCCTGCACGGCTGCCCACAGCTTGCCCGTGCCCGGCTGGAACGCCAGGCCGATGGGATTGCGCGTGCCGGTGGCAAGCAGGCGATGTCCGGTTCCGTCGGGATTGAACTCCGAAATCGCTGCGCGCATGGGCTCGCTCTCAACGCTCACGTTGGTTTGCGAGCCGACCGTGACGTACATCTTCGCGCCATCGGGCCGGAAGACCACGTTACGCGTCCAGTGCTGCCTGTAGCCTTGGCCCGGCAGCGAGCAGATCTTCTCGGGCGGGCCTTCCGCCTTGGTCTGGCCCGGTTTATACCGGAAGCGCACCACTGCATCGGTGTTGGCGACGTAGAAGTAATCGCGCCAGAAAGCCATCCCGAACGGCTGGTTCAGGTCCGTGGCAAAAGTGAACCGCTCGCTGGCGGTGCCGTCGCCGTGCGTGTCGCGCAGGATGATGACGGCCCCGGCCTGGTCATCCGCGACGAAGACATCGCCGTTGGGCGCCAGCGCCATCCAGCGCGGCCGCTTGAAACCGCCCTCGGCGAAGGTGTGAATCTCGAAGCCTGGAGGAAGCTGTAGCTGTGCCTCGGCGGGACGCTGCACGACGTGGGGCGGGTTTGTGGCGCTCGGCGAGGCGAACGGCGGCGGCAGCGTGTCGGCACTGAGCTGGTAGTGCGCCGGCGGCGTGGTCCGGGTGGTAAAGACGGGTGAGGAAGGAGCTTGCGATTGCGAGCACGCGAGCGAGACGCTCAAAACAAGTGTGACCACGACAAAGTGCGGGGCCTTATTCATCTCGCCTCTCCTTTTCCGATGCTGGACGGGAGACTCAGCATAAAACAGCTCGGCCCCGCGCACCAAGAGTTCCCCGACGGAGGGCCCCGCCCCTCGGCAGAGTTCCCCGCAGCGGAGCCAGAGACTTCCGGGCCGGCCACCTCGCCCACGATTTGACCTTTCCTCAGGGCGTCGCATAGGATGGCCGCTTCCCGCGAGTGCCGGGCCGACGCCGACCATGTTCGCCTGCCGCGAATGCGAGCGCGAGGTCAACCAGGCCACCGAAATCTGCCCGTACTGCGGCGCCGACCTCACCGAAGCGGAGCTTCCGCCGGCGGGCGAGCCGCAGAAAAAACGCAGCCGCGCCTCGATTCTCCTGCGCTGGGGCGTGTTGCTGGCTTTGATGACCGCCGCGATCTGGGGCTTCCTCTGGTACATCCTGCCGCAGCGCGCCGGCGACCCTGCAGCGCGGGCCGAAGCGCGCGCCATCGAGGCTCTGAGCGATCTGCGCGGTGCTCTGGCTGGCTATGCGGCGGCGCAGGGAGGCTCCTACCCGGCGTCTCTGGAAATTCTGGGTGACCGCGCCCGCGGGCCGGCGCAAAAAGCCCTCAGCGAGGGCTACCAGCTTCAATATATCCCCGGGCCGCCGGGTAGCGACGCCCTGGTACACAACTATGTCCTGCTGGTGCGCGCCGGGAACTACGGCTATCGCAATTTCTACGCTGACGAGACCGGCGTGATCCGGGCGACGCGGGAAAACCGGCCCGCAACCCCGCAGGATCCGCTGTTCTAGCGGCTGAAAGCTGGAGAGCAAGGAGAAAAACAATGACGAAGAGGCTGGGCGTGATCCTGGGGTGCGTGGGGTGGCTTGGATTGGCGGGCGCGGCGCTTGCGCAGGGGCCGCCTCCGCGGAAGAATTTCACCGTGGGGACGATTGTAGCGGCGCCGGGCGCGCGCGCCTCCGGCTTCCTCGAGGTGCCCAAGGGAAGCGACCCCGGCACGCGCATTCCGGTGACGCTGATCCATGGCGCGAAGCCCGGTCCGGTGCTCGCGCTGATCGCCGGGACGCATGGCTACGAGTACTCTCCGGTCGTCGCCATGCAGCGCTTCCCGGCCAAGGTAGACCCGCAGGAGCTGGCCGGCACAGTCATCGTCGTGCACGTGGCCAATATGCCGTCGTTTCTCGGCCGCACCATCTATTACAGCCCGGTGGACGGCTAGAACTTGAACCGCGTCTATCCCGGCAAGGCCGACGGCACTCTCTCCGAGCGCATCGCTGAAGCCATCACCCGCGAGGTGATTGACCGGACGGACTACCTGGTGGATTTGCACTGCGGCGATGGCAATGAGGCCCTGCGCCCGTACAGCTACTGGGAAGCCGTGGGCACGCCGGAATTGAACGAGAAAACCAAGCAGATGGCGCTGGCCTTCGGGTTGGACCACATCGTGATCGAAACCGAGCGGCCAACCGACCCGGCCCGGTCAGTCTATACCTCGAACACGGCCATCGTCCGCGGCAAGCCCGCGATCACAACCGAAACCGGACTGCTGGGCCGGGTGGACACCGACGGCGCCGACTTGGCCGAGGCCGGCGCATTCAATTTGCTCCGCCACCTCCGGATGCTGCCCGGCGAGCCGCGCCGCGTCGAGCACCCCATCTGGATTGACCGCAGCGAAGTGCTGCGCAGCCCCGCCGCGGGCATCTTCCGCGCACTCGTCCAGCCGGACCAGAGCGTCGCCCGCGGCACCTTGCTTGGCGTGCTCACCGACTTCTTCGGCAATGCCGTGCAGGAGGTCCGCTCGCCGTTTGCCGGAATCGTGCTTTACATTGTCGCTACGCCGCCGGTCAGCCAGGGCGAGCCGCTGGGCATGGTGGGACACATCAAGCCCGAATAACACGGCCGAGTAGTGGGGCAGTTTCAATTCGGCTGATGTACCGTCGTGGGCACGCACCTAGCAGATATACATTCGGAATCTACGGAATTGGAAGGATTATTGGATGAGAGTATGCGATGAGCGGTCGCGGGACTATAAAATTCAAGTCGGTTCTCTTTGGCACGGCCATTTCATGCTGCCTTACGGGCCTTATGTGGGCCTTCAAGCTCATGCCCTTGCTGATATGGATTACCTTGCCGGGATGGCTTCTCGCTTGGGGGACGATAATCGTGCTCCACGGGGAGCATTGGGTATACTTCGACGCGATTGGAAGGACCTTGATAACCGTTGGGAATGCCGGCTTTTACACTTGGATTTGCTTCCTCATTATCAGGCGGAAAGAAAAAACAGCAAAGTGACCCACTACCTACGGCCGCGCCCGGCGACAGAAATTTGCCGGCGATGCTATACTTTTCCCGGCAGCCTCGCAGCGAGCGCGAGCTCTTGGCCAAATTTCACAGCGGAGAGGTGCTGGAGTGGCCGAACAGGGCTGCCTGCTAAGCAGTTACACCCCAAAAGGGTGTCGGGGGTTCGAATCCCCCCCTCTCCGCCAGCTTTGCTTCCCGCGGCCGTTGTGTCGGGCGAGGTCGAACAGCGCAAGCCATGACCGATCCTCTCTCCAAGATTAAGCAAAAGTTGGAAGAAGAGATCCAAACGCTCGAGCACGAGCTGAACCTCGAGCTGCCCAGGGAGTTGATGCGAGCCCGTGCGCACGGCGACCTGTCGGAGAACGCCGAGTTCAAGTACGCCAAGGAGCGCCAGGGCTATCTCTCGGCGCGCGTTGGGCAACTGAAGAAGCGCCTGGCAGACATGGCCATGCTCAACCTGAATAACCTGTCGCGAGACGCCGCCGGGTACGGCTCGCGCGTCTGGCTGCTCGATTTGCAAAAATCGGTCGAAGTGGAGTACAAGCTGGTGACCACCGAAGAGGCCGACGCCGCTCAGGGGCTGATCTCGACCACCTCGCCGATTGGCAAGGCCCTGCTCGGGCGTCGCGTCGGCGATGAGGTCAAGGTGCAGACGCCCGCCGGCACCAAAGAGTTTGAGTTGGTGCGCCTGAAAACCATCCACGAAGAACCGTAGCCCCGGGTGTTCGCGACCCGTCGCCCGGGTCGGCCAGGAGGGAAAGATATTGAGTGTGATGGGCCTCATCGGCATTCTGAGCTTCCTGGTTGGAGCCGCTCTGCTCTGGCAGGCCCGGAAGGAAATTCTCTATTGGCTGCAGGAGTTCTTCCGCATCCTGCGAGCCGAGTTCAGCCGCCATGGCGGCCTCGCCGGCGAGGTCCGGCGCGCTCCGCCGAGCGCCTCTCCCGGCGTTGCGGGCCTTCATCGTCCCAGGCGCGGCAGAGGCGCCTTGCTCCTGCTGGGCGGCTTTACGCTGATGCTTCTCGGCCAGGTGCTGTTCATCCTCGATCTCGTCTTTTAGAAAGAGCTTGCCAACCCCGCGGAATTCTTCGCTGCCCATGAAACCATCGCTGATCGTTCACGGGGGCGCCTGGAACATCCCCGACGAATCTGTCGAGGCCTGCCGCGCCGGTTGCCGGAAGGCGCTCGAGGCCGGCTGGGAGATACTCGAGCGCGACGGCACGGCGCTGGACGCCGTGGAAGCAGCCATCGTCGTACTCGAGGACGACCCCATTTTCGACGCCGGCGTCGGCTCGCACCTGAACCGCGACGGCCACGTCGAGCTCGACGCCATCCTCATGGATGGCGCAACGCTTCAGGCCGGCGCTGTCGCTGCCGTCGAGCGCGTCCGCAACCCCATTCGCCTGGCGCGCAAGCTGCTCGAATCGCGGGAGCACATGATGCTGGTTGGCGCCGGCGCCGAACAGTTTGCCGTCGAGCAGGGCCTGGCGCTCTGCCGGCCGGAAGAACTGGTGACCGAACGCGAGCGCTCGGCCTGGTCCCGCTGCATCGGGGCTGCCGGTCACCAGTCCCAATTCCATCTCGGACACGAGCTTGGCACCGTCGGTGCTGTGGCGCTCGATCGCCAGGGCGGCTTGGTCGCAGGCACCTCCACCGGCGGCACGTGCTGCAAGCGGCCGGGGCGCGTAGGCGATTCGCCGCTGATTGGCTGCGGCTGCTACGCTGATGTGGAGGCCGGCGGGGTTTCCTGCACGGGCTGGGGCGAAGCCATCATGAAGATCGTCATGGCCAAGACCGCCGCCGACCTCCTCCGCGCCGGGAAATCGGCTGAAGATGCAGCTCGCCTTTGCGTCGAGCTGCTCGGGCGTCGAGGAGGCGATGCAGGCCGTTCCTCTGCCTCCTTTGCTTCCTCAACCTCCCGTTCCCGCGGTATCGGCGGGCTCATCCTGCTCGATCGCGACGGCCGCCCCGGGTTCGCCTTCAACACCCCGCGCATGGCCTATGGTTACCTCGCCGCTGACGGCTCCGTCGTCGTCTCGGTTTAGCTCGGCGCTTGTCGCAGAAGTCAACGCTGCGCCGCAGCCTCTTGTAGGGGCGGCCTTTGGCCCGCCCCACGCACTTGGCGAAGGAAGCGCAGCCGATCGCATATTCCGGTAGTGGGTCATTTTCCGATAAGCCCGTTTGTCGGTACTAACCCAACGGGCGAGCTAATGACTTCCGGGTTGCCCCTAGCCCAGGAGAAATCTAGAAACAGTCCTGGAATGTTTAGCAAACTACCGCGGGGCGTCTGGCTTTGCAGGTTGCCACAATTCGATCGGATTTCCCTCAGGGTCATGCACGCGGGCAAACCGGCCGGTGGGATCGGGCGGGTAAATCTTGATCTCGATTCCTGCGGCCCGTAGCTGTGCCGCCATTTTGTCGAGATCCCGGACTCGAAAGTTCAGCATCCAGACCTTTTGGGCATCCCCGAAATATTTGCTCGTCTCAGGAAAAGGCGCGAATGCGGTGGGGCCTGCCTCTTGCTCCCAAACGGGATCCCCTTCGCTCGATGGTATGAGCGAGATTCCCAGGTGCTGCTGGTACCAACTCCCCAACGCTTTCGGATCTTTGGCTCGGAAGAAGAATCCTCCGATTCCCGTAACTTTTTCCATTTCCGTTCCTCCAGCGATCCCATCGCGCACAGCGGCCCCCGCAGGGGAAGGAGAGAGCTTTGGCGGTACGGCTGTCTGCGCCGCAAAGCCGAGTTGGTTTCGGCTCAAGATGAAGCTTGACCCGAAAGCAAATGACAGAGTTCGAAGCAGTTCGCGTCTTTGAAAATGCATCCCATCCTCCTTCCGAGAAGAGCGCGGCCCGAGCTACGATACCTGAGCAAACGGAGTTCTGGGAAGCGTGAAGATGAGGTTCTGGACGTGTGGTCGGCTAACCGGAAGCTATCCGGCTTGCACGGCGGGATTAGTCCTGTGAAGTCGGCTTATCGGAAACTGACCCACTACCGCTCTACTCAAGCGATTGCCGGGGTACGCGGGGCCGTGCTAGCATCCGGGTTTTCCAGGGTGCCGCCTGCGGCGCCTGAGAAAACGCGCAACAATTCCCGCCGATCCAGAGGACGCACATGAAAGCTTACGGCAGCCAATTCATCCGCAACGTCGGCATTGTAGGTCACGGCGACACCGGAAAGACGCAACTGGTGTCGTCGTTGCTCTTCACTGCCGGGATGATCAGCCGATTGCCCAAAGTTTCGGAAGGCAATACGGTCACCGACTGGGACGAAGAGGAAATTGCCCGCAAGATTACCATCAAGACCGGGCTGGCATTTGCCGAGTGGCTTGTCCCGGGCCAGAGCGAAAAGACCAAAATCAATTTCCTCGATACCCCCGGCTACAGCACGTTTGTAAATGAGACCCGCGCCTCCCTGATTGCGGCCGATAGCGCGCTGATCCTGGTGGACCCCGTCGCCGGCGTCCAGGTGGTCACCGAGAAGGTCTGGGACTACGCCACAGAATACGACCTGCCCCGCGCCTTCGTGATCAACTGGATGGACCGCGAGCTGGCCAGCTTCGAGCGCGCCCTGGCGTCCATCCAGCAGGTGTTTGGCCGCAGCGTGGTTTCGCTGCAGCTTCCACTGGGCGAGGAGAAGGCTTTTCGCGGCGTGATTGATCTGATCTCCATGAAGGCGCACGTCTATCAGTCCGATGGAGACGGCAAGGCCAAGGTCGAAGAGATTCCCGGCGAGCTCGCTGGCGCCGCCAAGGATGCTCATGAGAAGCTGGTCGAAATGGTCGCCGAGGGCGACGACAAGTTGATGGAGGAGTTTTTCGAGAAGGGCACGCTGCCGCCCGAGGACCTCACTCGCGGTTTGCGCGACGCGGTCCAGGCCAAGCGCATCTTTCCGGTGCTGCTCACCTCGGCGCTGCGCAATATCGGCAGCGCAACGCTTCTAAACGCCTTGGTGGAGCTATTCCCCGGCCCCGCCGACAAAGGCAAGGTGGCGGGCTACACGCAGCCGGACCGCAAGGGCGAAACCCTCGAGCGCAAGATCAGCGACACGGAGCCCACGGCAATTTTCGTTTTCAAGACGATGGCTGACCCCTTTGCCGGGCGCATCAGCTACTTCAAGGTGATGTCGGGCGTGCTCAAGAACGACGCCACGCTGATGAACTTCAACCGTTCGGCGCCGGAGCGGCTGCAGCACGTGCAGGTGATGCAGGGAAAAACCGCCACAGCGGTGGCCGAGCTGCACGCCGGCGATTTGGGCGCGGTGGCCAAGTTGAAAGAGACCCTCACCGGCGATACCCTGGGCGACAAGGCCTCTCCGATCTTCTTTCCGCCGCCGCGCATTGCCGAGCCCTCCATCACCTTCGCGATCGAGCCCAAGACGCGCGCTGACGAGGACCGCATCGGCCAGGCCATCCACAAAATCCTCGAAGAAGACCTCGCGCTGCGCTTCTCCCGCGACCCGCAGACCAAGGAGTTCCTGCTCGCCGGCTCGGGCCAGCAGCACATCGAAGTCGTCGTCGCCAAGCTGCACAAGCGCTATCACGTGGACCTGACGCTCAAGCCGCCCAAGGTGCCCTACCGCGAAACCATCCGCGGCAAGGCCGATGCCGAAGGCAAGCACAAGAAACAGACCGGCGGGCACGGGCAGTTCGGCGTGTGTCGCGTCAAGATGGAGCCGCTGCCGCGGGGCACCGGCTTCGAGTTCGTGGACGATATCTTCGGCGGCTCCATCCCCAAGAACTACATCCCCTCGGTGGAAAGAGGCATTCGCGACGCCGCCAGCCGCGGCTATCTGGCGGGCTTCCCAGTGGTGGACTTCCGCGCCATCCTCTACGAGGGCAAATACCACGACGTAGACTCCTCCGACATGGCGTTCAGGATCGCCGGCTCGCTGGCCTTTAAGGAAGGCATGAAGCAGGCGCGGCCCGCGCTGCTCGAGCCCATCATGAACGTCGAGGTGTACGCGCCCGACCAGTATTCCGGGGACATCATGGGCGACCTGAGCTCGCGCCGCGGGCGCATCAGCGGCAGCGAATCCCGCGGCGTCGGCGTGATCGTAAAGGCCCAGGTGCCGCTGGCGGAGATGTTGAGCTACGCCACCGATCTCACCTCGATGACGCAGGGCCGCGCCAGCTACTCGATGGAGTTTTCCCACTACGATTTCGTGCCCAATGAGATCGCAGAGAAGGTCATCGCCCAGGCCAAAGCCGCCCGCGAAGGCGAGCCGGTGGAAGAGGAAGCCTGATTGCCTTTTCGTCCCCAGCACGCCAATTTGGACGTTGTCTTGCGTTCGGTTGAGGAGACAATGGCGGTCTTATGACCAAGAAACCCGCGCACGGTTGGGGCGACGCCACCCGCGCCATCCACAGCGGCGAACCCAAACATGGCATCGCCGCGCCGGTGTCCACGCCGATTGCTCGCAGCTCGACCTTCACCTTTTCCAGCACTGCGGAGATGAAGCGCTGGGCCGAGGGCAAGAGCAAGGCGTACATTTACACGCGCTACGGTAATCCCACCCTGGCCGTGGCCGAAGCGCGCCTGGCCGAGCTCGAGCGCGGCGAGGCGGCCGTGGTCACGGCTTCAGGGATGGCCGCCATCTCGAGCGCGCTGCTGGCCGTGTTGAAGGCCGGCGAGGAAGTGATCGCGACCCGGCAACTCTACGGCGGATCTTACCGGCTGATGCGCGACATCCTGCCGCGGTTCGGCATTCGCGTCCGCCACGTGGAGGCGGACCTGGCCGGCGCCGCTCAACTGGTCAATTCGCGGACGCGGGCGCTCTACGTGGAAACCCCGACCAATCCCACACTGCGGCTGGTGGACTTGCGCAAGGCCGTGGAGCTGGCGCGGCGGCACAACCTGCTCTCGCTGATTGACAACACCTTCGCGTCGCCGATCCTGCAGAAACCCCTGGCAATGGGGTTCGACCTGGCGCTGCACAGCGCCACCAAGTACCTGTCGGGCCATTCCGACCTGATCGCCGGCGCCGCCGTCGGCAGCCGCAAGCTGATTGACCAGGTCCGTCAGATGGTGATCTACCTCGGCGGCTCGATGGACCCGGACGCGGCGTTCCTGCTCATGCGCGGCCTGAAGACGCTCGACGTGCGCGTCCGCCGGCAGTGCGCGACGGCCATGACGGTGGCCAAATTCCTTGCCCGGCATCCCAAAGTTGCGCGCGTGCACTACCCCGGCCTGCCCTCACACCCGGATCACCGCTTGGCCAAGCGGCAGATGACCGGGTTCGGTTCGATGCTGGCATTCGACCTGCGCGGGGGTCTGCCCGCCGGCCGGCGCTTCTGCGACCGTGTGCGGGTTTTCTTGCTGGCTGCAAGCCTGGGCGGCGTCGAATCGCTGGTTGTCCTGCCCATCTACACCTCGCACTACCGCATGAGCCGTCAGGAGCTGGCCGGCGCAGGCGTCGCTCCGGGCACGGTGCGGGTATCTGTCGGCCTTGAGGATCCCGCGGACTTGATCGCAGATTTGAAGCAGGCTCTTGCCTAGTACCCCGTGTTTTCATTACGATAACTTAGTTTGCCTCTGCGGTTGACCCTGTCTGGGAGTGCCCCTAAGATGGGAGTAGGAGCTAACCCCTCGGCAGGGAATAGCGTCTTTGCTGGAAGCGCTGCCAAAGCCGCTTGACGCGCTGACGGATTGATGCAGGTTATGAAATCGCCGGAGATCAACTCGAAGGTGGGTGTCTCCCTGCTGGGAGTGGCTCTGCTGCTGAGCCTGGCCGGTTGCGAGGAGTCCGCCCGGCGCCCCGTCCAGGTTCGCCCCCCGGAGAATCCGCTGTCAATCCAGCAGGCCATCGGGCCACTGCCGGCAGACCCTCGCCGCGCCCGGGTTGTTCCCCTCGGGCTCCAGCCGCCCAATGGTGTCGAAACCTTGATCAAACGAGTCGAGGCCGTCTTCCGATCGGGCGAACAGAACTACAAGGCGGGGCATCTGGGCAAGGCCCGGCGCGACTTCGACCAGGCGGTGGACTGGCTGCTTTCGAGCGGCCTTGACCTGCAAGCCGATCCGCGACTCGAGCAGCTCTACGACCACATTGTTGACACCGTGCACGGCTACGAGATGACGGCTTTCCGCGAAGGCGACGGCTTCAGTGAGCAGAAGGCCGAACCGGCGCCGATCGACGAGATCGCGGAGATGAATGTTCCACCGCCGGATAAACTGGACCCGCGATTGGGCGAACGGGCCGCGCAGGAGCTGGCTGACGTCGCCCACGACCTTCCCGTGACAGTCAACGATTACGTCCTGTCGTACCTGAATTTCTTCCAGACGCCCCGTGGCCGCGCCATAGTCGAGCACGGCTTGCGGCGTTCGGGTCGCTATCGCGACATGATCGCCCGCGTCTTGCGCGAAGAGGGCATGCCGCAGGACCTCATCTATCTCGCGCAGGCGGAGAGCGCTTTCCAGCCAATGGCGCTTTCGCGCGCCGGGGCCCGCGGCATCTGGCAGTTCATGGCCTATCGCGGTAGGGAATATGGTCTGCAGCGGAGCTGGTGGGTGGACGAGCGGCAGGACCCGGAGAAGGCCACGCGCGCTGCGGCGCGCCACCTGCGCGATCTCTACCAGATATTCGGCGATTGGTATCTGGCGATGGCTGCCTACAATTCCGGACCCGCCAATGTGGCGCACGCCATCGAGCGCACCGGCTATGCCGACTTCTGGGAGCTCTACAAACGCAATGCGTTGCCGCGGGAAACCAAGAACTATGTGCCCATCATCCTGGCCCTGATGCTGATGTCCAAGGACGCCAACCGCTACGGCCTGCAGGCTGAGCCTGAACCGCCGGTGCGGTCCGATGCGGTCAGACCCGGGCACCCGATCGATCTGCGCCTGGTGGCGGAAACCATTGACGTGGAGCTGGACACGCTGCGCACGCTCAATCCGCAGCTCCTGCACATGGTCAGCCCCGCCGACCCGGAGTTCGAGTTGCGCCTGCCCGAGGGCAGTGCCGAGCGTTTCAACTCGGAGATTGCCGCTATTCCGCCGGAGAAGTGGGTGAGCTGGCGGCGCCACCGCGTCGAGGAGGGCGAGACGCTCAGCGCCATCGCGAACAGGTACCGCGTCACAGCCAGCGCCATCGCTGATGCCAACGGGCTCGACGGCCGCACGCCGGTCAAGGTCGGTGACAAGCTGATCATCCCCGCGGCGGCTCGCCCGCAGCCCACGATGGGAAAACTGGTGCGCTACCGTGTCCACCGGGGCGATACGCTCGATTCGGTTGCCGAGCAGTTCGACGTCAGCGTGGGGGAATTGAAGAGATGGAATGGCTTGCGCAGCAACCGCGTCGGCCGCGGCACCAGCCTCCGCGTCTATCCCGGCGGCCGCACGCCTCCCAACGACAGGAAATCGCGGTCAAAGGAGGTTGGAACCGAGAAGGCGCCCGCCGGCCGCGGCGCAACGGTAGAGACAGCCGCGACGCGGGCCGCGGAAAACGGGGGCGTCGTGCACCGCGTCAAGCAGGGCGAGACGCTCTGGTCCATCGCCTTGGCCTACCGCACCACCGTTGAGGCGCTGCGTGGCGCCAACCGCTTCTTGTTCAGCCGCCCCCTTCAGCCGGGCGATCTGCTGATGATCCGGCCTCCACATTAGGCTCGGGACCCCCTTCGCGGCAGTGCGGATAAACTACTTAGATTCTGTTGGTTAGGCCGAAGACTCTGTGGATAGATGCCACTGGCTGCGACGTATTACAAACTAAAACCCTTGCCGCCGCTGCCTTCGGCTTGACAAAGCAGAGAAACTGCGTTTATAAGCCCGCCATACGGGTAGCCACTGCGGACCCTTTCCTTGAGCGGTTGTTCCAACGGAGGATGTGATGGCCCACGACAAGCACGATGACGGCGACGAGAACGAGATCTCCCGCTTTGAGGAAGAGGAAGAAACTGGGGGTGAGCGCGAGGAGGGCCTGGAAGAGGAAGGCGAAGAGGAGTTGGTCGTGGTCGAGCGCCCGGGCTACGAGGCCCCCGCCCCTCCGCCCTCCCTGCTGCCCGTAAAGCCAAAGCGCAAGAAGGCCAAGCCTGCTCGGAAGAGGAAGCCACGAAAGGCCAGGAAAGCTAGAAAAACGAAGAAGGCGGGAAGATCAAAGAGAGCAAGAAAGGCGAAGCGGAGGAAGAAGAGCAGAGCTTCTGCCCGGCGGAGGAAGGCGTCGAGGAAGCGCGGAAAGCGCCGCAAGAAGCGCTAGGCGCTGCGAGGATCCGGGCCCAGGAGAGTTTCTCCCCGGGCCCCTTTTTTTTGGCGAGGTTCACTCCGCAGCCGGTGCACGATTGCGCCGCCGGTGCGCGAACGCAACGAAGGCCAGCAGGGATCGCGCCAGTGCCGTTCCAACTCTCCATGGCTATCCTCAGCAGTTCAACCGGAGAGCATCCGCCGTGTGCGCTGTCGGAATCAGACTCTGCGCTCAGGCTCAACAAGTTGGAACGGACTAGATCTCGAGGGCGATATGGGCGACGCGTCCGACGATTAGCTCTGCAGCGGTCTGCCCTACCTGGATGGGGCAGAGTTCGACCGGGTAATCAGGATTGTGAGGGCGCAGGATGAGGGAGGTGCCGGCGAGCTCCACGTAACTGACCGCGCAACCGCCAGCCTTTCGCACGCCGTACATGTTGCGGTCGGTCTTGCGATATGGGCGCAGCGCGGTGTAGTGGCGATCGAGCAGGATCGTCGAACCCGGGCCCACCCGCGGCCACATGCTCATCCTTTCCCGGGGATCCGTCCGGATCAGCACAAACCGCGTCCAGGTCTTGCGCGAGGGTGCGGCCAGGTCGGCCCGGATACGATTGAGGAAGCTGCGGCGGAACTTGACCAGCTCTTTCACTTCTTCGTTGACGACCACCTCGCTTGAGGCCGCCACACCGCCCTCGACCAAGGGCAATTCGGCGTACTCCTCTTCGGTGCTCGACGGCACCGCGGCGAAACGCGCCAGCTCGTGCGGGTTGAGCAGATCGTAGAGCGACAGCGCGATGGCCTTGAGCACGCGGTCGAGCGCGATGAGCTTCAACCCGCGCTTGCGATTCAAGAAGTTGGAGATATGGGCCTGCGTGAACCCAGTGCGGCGCGCCAGTTCCATACCCGTCAGCTCTCCGGCGTCGATCCGCTTGCGCAGTTCCTTGCGCAGGGCCTCCTGAAGGGCCACAAAACTCATAGACTTTCACGCTATAACGTGAAGCTAAGAAAGACAAGGCGAAAATTACGCGCAAGCAATAGGCAGAATCCGGCGCGCGTCGCGGCGGCCCCGGCAACGCACGCGGTGGGATGCAACCGGCGTGCTGCTCTCGCCCCTGGCGTGCATCAAGATGGGTCGCGGCATTCCCGCTTTGAAAACAATCCGCTTGCTGGTTGAATGACCCGTGGCTAGCATACCCGCCAATGCGGCTGGCGCTCGAGCATATCCGCCGGATGCGTGGGGGCGCGCAGGCTCATTTGATGAGATGCGACGACAGCCATTATTATGTCGTGAAATTCCAGAACAACCCGCAACACCCGCGGGTTCTGGCCAACGAAATGCTAGGCACGCGTCTGGCAGCGCGGCTCGGATTGCCGACCACGCCGGTGGAAGTTATCGAAGTCCGTGAGGATTTGATCGCCGCTACGGCGGACCTAGTGATGCAACTCGGCACAGGCCGCGCGTCCTGCCGGGCAGGCTTGCAATTCGGGTCGCGCTATCCGGGCGACCCGGCGCGGATGCCCGTGCTCGATTATCTGCCCGACGAGCAATTGCGCGAGGTGGAAAACCTCACCGATTTCGCCGGCATGTTGGTGTTCGACAAGTGGACCTGCAACACGAACGGCCGCCAGACCATTTTTTTCCTCGAGCCGGGGCGCTCACGCTACCAGGCGATGATGATCGATCAAGGCTTTTGCTTCAACGCCGGCGAGTGGAATTTTCCCGACGCGCCGCTGCGTGGACTCTATGCTCGGCATCGGGTGTACGAGTCGGTCCGAGGGATGCAGTCGTTCGAGCCGTGGCTCGACCGTCTGGAAAGCCGCATCAACGCCGGCGTCCTGGACGAGGTGGCCAAGCAGATTCCGCCGGAGTGGTACATTCTCAAGCAGGACGCCCTTTTTCTTCTGCTCGAGCAGCTCCTCCGGCGACGCAACCGCGTCCGCGAGTGGATTCTGGAGGCGAAGAGCTCTTACCGACAGCCATTTCCAAACTGGGAGTGAACCATGCCTGACCAAGCTTTACATGCCTGCGCTTACCGTGTGGTGCGCTATACGCCGAACCTGGTGCGCGACGAATGGGTTAATATCGGCGTCTTGATCCACGACCCCACAGCCAAACGTACACAGGTGCGCCTGATCGAGGAGCTGGGCGAGTTCGCCCGCATCCGCCGGCTGCATCCCAACGCCGACGAGCGATTCCTCCGCGCCCTCCAGGCGGACTTCGAGGCGCAGCTCGACGCCCGCCAGCAGAACTGGGACGCCTACATTGCCGAACTCGACCGCACACTTTCCAACCTCGTGCAACTGAGCCCGCAGACCGGCGTGCTGACCGACGACATGGATGCGGAGCTCGACCGCATCTACCACGAGCGCGTGGCTCCGCAGCGCTACCGCGGTGTCGCTGCCGAGACTGCCAACACGCGTGCGGGCATCCGTGCGCGAGCCTCGCAGACCTTCCGCCGCGCCGGGATCCTGCCGCGAATGCAGCGGAGCGTCCGCGTCGAAGAGTTCACTTATCCGGGTGACCCGCTGCGGCTCGACTACTCCTATCGCCGCAACGGTACCCGCGGCTTTGTGCACGCCGTGGCGCTTTCCCGCGACCCCGCCCAGGCCAAGGTGCTGGCGTTCACGGCCGAATCCATCCGGGCGAAGCTCACCAATGCGGAGTTTGCCGCGGTAACGGAAACCGCGCCGCAGCCCGGCAATACGATCCACCAGTTTGTCGCCCGGCTACTCGAGGGGCAGGGTATTGAACTGGTTCCCCAGACCGGCCTTGAGGGATTTGCCAATCGCTTGCGGCCCACGATTCACTGAAGCGTCTTGAATTCGCAGTGGCAGAGGGGCTTCTGAAGCCGGTCGCTCAGTCCCTGCAGCTCCTGCCCAATCTGTCAGGCTCTTAGTCGTTTCTAAAAAACAGGATTCCTCGCGCGTCTTCTCTATTCAGTTTTGCGTGCGAGGAGCTCAGGTGGCCGATGTCGCTACTTTTTGTGACGGGGCGGATGCGGACTCGCGACCTCTTTGTTTCGCCGCGCTTTCCCATCCGCTCCCGGGATAGAGAAATGGAGAGGGTCTCTGAGGTTCTGCAATTCCCGGTAGTAGTAGAGTGGGACAGGCCGTTTCCCCTTGATCCTCAGCCTCTTTAGAAATTCGATTTCCTGCTCGGTGGCAGTTCCGCTAAGGGACCTGTCATTCAGGAATTCTTTGAGCCCCGACTCTTCTTCAGGTTGGTCGGGTTCCCTTTCCACGAAGTCGAATTTCTTCGGGTGCCCTGGGGCAAGCCTGCGGTTCAAGACAATTTCCATGCCAAAAGTCGCTAGGTCAATATCCCAGGATTCAATCAGCGGATCCAAGAAAGAGACGCAGTTTTCAATCGACACGTTGAAGACGTTCGTGTCCAGAAACTCGAGAATAATGACCCGCATCTCTTCATAGCTTCGGCCGCTGAGTCGTGCCACCAGGTGCAGCCAGTTTTCACTTTCCAATTCTTCTTTGGTGACTCTCTTGACCACGTCCAAAAGTTTCTGTGTGACGAGGCGTTCGAGTTCGCCGAAGGGCTGCTTCTCAAAAATAGCGCGTACCTGTTTTTCTTTGTCGGGTAAGCACTTGCGAAGAATCAACTCCCGAACTCCGGCAAACAAGGGCGCGGGCGGGTCCCCGAGGTTTCTCTTCAATTCTTCCTTGCGCTGGAAGTCCGCCAGCTTCGAGAGCTCTCCGCTCGGGAGCTTCAAGAATTTTGCTATCTTCTCATAAATATCTGTTCGGGCTGGCGCGGGGGGCAGTTTTTTCCCAGTCAGGAGCTGGGAAATATAAGACTCCGTAACTTCGGCGGCGGCCGCCAGTTCCCTCTGCTCAAACCCCAACTCCTGCAGCCTCCGCTTGATCACTAGGGAAACATCCACTGGCGTCCCCTATTTTAGTTAACCGCCGTTGATTAATTTCTTATGAAAGAATCTCAGATTTGTCTTGACAGGTCAAGTAAATTTACCTATTATAGTTAACGGACTGAGGGAGTCATAAGGTAATCTAAACTAACAGAGGTTATCTAGAACCAGCCCTTGGCCATGACAACCAAGGAGGTTGACATGTTTGCACGCAAGGTTTCCATGCACTTGAAGCCGAACAGTGTTGCGGAGTTTACCCAGAGACTGGAGAAGGAAGTCCTTCCCCTACTTCGAAAGCAGAATGGCTTCCAGGACGAAATCACGTTTGTTGGGCCGGGGAAGACGGAAGCGTTCGGGATCAGTTTGTGGGATCGGGCAGAGAACGCGGAAGCTTACAACCGCGGGACCTATCCAGAAGTGGCGAAGATTCTGGCGCGAGTGGTTGAGGGAACCCCTCAAGTTGAAACCTATGAGGTTTCCAACTCGACCTTCCACAAGATCGCCGCTACAGTAACAGCATAAAGCAGGCAAGGGTTTGGGTTTGAAAGGGGGCGGGCCAAATCCGCCCCTGCGCGCTTCGTTTCATGAGGCCACCCGGGTGAAGCCCGCAATTCAATAAGCGAACGTAAGCGCGGGAGCGCCACAAGGGTTTCTGAACGCCACCTGCTAAATTCCAGTTATTTCCATCCCAAACTTAAGTTCCTCGCCTTGCGCCGACCGTGTTCCAGCATAAGACGCGAGGCTGACTTGATTTCGACCGTGGCTCCTTGGCTGGGTGCTACAGGACGCTTTCGTTCCAATTTTCGAGCGCCGACTTCACTTTGCCCATGAACTGGTGCGCCACGGCGCCGTCCACGACGCGATGGTCGTAGCTCAGCGTCAGATAGACCATCGAGCGGATGGCAATGGCGTCACTGATCACCACGGGCCGTTTCTGGATGCTGCCGATGCCCAAGATGGCGACGTTGGGCTGGTTGATCACCGGCAGACCCATCAGCCCGCCAAAGACCCCCGGGTTGGTGATGGAAAACGTGCCCTCCTGCACCTCTTCTGGCTTGAGTTTTTTCGCGCGCGCGCGCTCGGCAAGGTCATTAATGGCGCGCTGGATGCCGAGGAAATTCTTCTCGTCGGCGTTTTTTACTACTGGGACAATCAGGCCCCAGTCGAGCGCCACAGCGATGCCGATGTTGATCTCGTGGTGGAGCACGACGTTAGAGCCGTCCGCCGAAGCGTTCACCGTCGGGAATGCGCGCAGCCCCTCGATGCAAGCGCGAACGAAAAACGGCATGAAAGTCAGTTTCGCCTCGTAGCGCTTCTCGAATTCGCCCTTCGACCGCTCGCGCACGTCGGCGATGCGCGTCATATCCGCTTCGTCGAGCGAATAGACGTGCGGCGAAACGCGCTTCGAGACCACCATGTGCTCGGCAATGCGCTGCCGCATCACGCTCATGGGCTGCACTTCGTAGCGGCCGAAGTAGATCCGCTCCCGTGGCACGGCATTTTCAAGCGACACGCGCGCCTGCGTTCCCGGCGCGTTTGCCGCGGCGGGCGCAGCTGGAGCCGCAGCCCCGGCCGGGGCCACCGGGCCAGCGCCGCCCGTTTCGATTGCCGCGAGGATGTCTTTTTTGCTGATCCGGCCGCCGGCGCCAGTGCCACTCAGACCGGAGAGGTCAATGTTGTGCTCGCGAGCCAGGCGGCGCACCAGCGGCGAGCTGTGGATGCGCTTGCCGTCGTGCCGCGGCGCCCCAGGAGCAGCCGCAGAGGGAGCCGCCGGTTGAGGCGCCGAATCAGCAGCGGAAACTGGCGGAGTCGCGGCAGTCGCAGGTGCAGGCGCGGATGCGGCCGGTTTGAGCGCTTCGGCCTTGGCGGCCGCGGCTGACGGTGCAGGCGCAACAGCGGCTTTCGGTTCTGCCGCAGCCGGTTTCGGAGCTTCCGTCTTGGTGGTTGCGGGGGCCGGAGCTTGTGCCGCGGCTGCGGCGCCATCGGCATCAATCACCGCGACCACGGTCTGGATGGGCACGGTCTGCCCTTCGCCGACTTTGATTTCTTTGAGCACGCCGGCCGCCGGCGCCGGGATTTCCGCGTCCACCTTGTCGGTAGAGATCTCAAACAGCGGCTCGTCGCGCTCCACTTTTTCGCCGGGCTTCTTCAGCCACTTGGTGATCGTGCCTTCGAAAATGCTTTCGCCCATCTGGGGCATCATGACTTCAACCGGCATGGGAGTCACCTCACGCGTTCAGTATTTCGCCAATTCGCGCGCAGCGTTGGCCACGCTTGAAACGTTGGGCAGAAACCGCTCCTCGAGTGGCGGGGAATAGGGCACCGGGGTGTCCAAAGACGTCACCCGCATCACCGGGCCGTCGAGGTCTTCAAACGCACCCTCGCAGACCAGCGCGGCGATCTCGCCGGCGATGCCGCCGGTGCGCGTATCCTCGTGAACGACCAGGAGCTTGTTGGTTTTCTTCACCGAGGCGAGCAGCGTCTCACGGTCGAGCGGGAGCAAGGTGCGCAGGTCGATCACTTCCGCCTCGATGCCTTCCTTGGCGAGCAGGTCGGCGGCTTCCATCGATGTATGCATCATCGCCGCATAGCTGACAATCGTCAAATCGCGGCCCTCGCGACGCACCACCGCCTTGCCCAGCGGCACAGTGTACTCCTCGGCGGGGAGCTCTTCCTTGATGCGCCGGTAGAGGAACTTGTGCTCAAAAAAGAGCACGGGGCTGTTATCGCGGATGGCCGACTTCAGCAGGCCCTTGGCATCGTAGGCCGTCGCCGGATAGACCACTTTGAGGCCGGGCGTGTGTACGAAGTACATCTCGGGATTGGCCGAATGGAACGGCCCGCCATGGACGCCGCCGCCGGAAGGCCCGCGCAGCACCAGGGGCACCGGCGCGCCCCAGCGGTAATGCGACTTGGCGACGAAATTGGTGATCTGATTAAAGCAGCAGGCGATGAAGTCAATGAACTGCATCTCTGCCACGGGCCGCAAGCCCAGATAGCCCATGCCCACTGCGGCGCCGACGATGGCGGTCTCGCTGATGGGCGTGTCAATTACGCGCTCCCAGCCGAAGCGCTCGAGCAGACCGACGCTGACCTTGAACGCGCCGCCATAAACGCCAACGTCTTCCCCCAGCAGGACCACCGCCGGGTCGCGCTCCATCTCTTCAAACAGCGCCTGGCGGATGGCTTCGAGGTAGGTGACCGCGGCCACGGCTATCTCCTCACCTTGCTGCGCACTGGGGGTTTCGCAGGTTTCGCTTTTCTCGCGGCCGCCGGGCGGCGAGCGCCGTCGCCGGAGACTGTCGCCGCCGCAGGCTTGGCCGGAGCGACCGTATCCTCGGTCCCGCCGAAGCTTTCCACCTGCCAGAGCGCCTGCGCGCTCGATTTCGGCGGCCTCAGCTCTTCGACCGGCCGCTGCCATTGTGGCTCGAGGGTGTGGCAGCCATCGCAGTACACGCCCTGCTCGGCCAGCTCCGGCGGCGGGAAGGGCGAATTCTCGGCGTATTCGAGGTCGTCCTTGAGCTCGCGCTCGATGCGCGCATCAATCTTCGCCCGGCTCTTGGTGTCCCATAGCTTGCTCTCGGTCAGGAATTTCTCGTATTGGTCCAGCGGGTCTCGGGCCTTCCAATACTCGAACATTTCTTTGGGGACGTATTCGGCGGGATCATGTTGGGCATGGCCGCGCATGCGCATGGTCTTGGCTTCGATGATGACGGGCCCATCTCCGGCGCGGCAGCGCTCGACCGCTTCTTTCGTGGTTTGGTAAACGGCGACGACGTCGTTGCCGTCAACGATGAAACCGGGGATGCCGTAGGCGCGGGCCCGGTCGGCCAGATCGCGCAGCGGCACCTGTCGCCCGACGGGCGTGGAGTAGGCCCACTGGTTGTTCTCAATGACGCAGACAAACGGAGCCTTCTGTACCGCAGCGAAATTCATGCCCTCGTGGAAAGCTCCGGTGGAAGTGCCGCCATCGCCGATCCACGTCATGGCCACGATTTTTTGTCCCAGGTAGCGGCCGGCCATGGCTACGCCGGTCATGACGGGTATCAGGTCGCCCAGCATGGAGATCGGGGAGACCACGTGCCGCACCTTCAGGTCGCCGAAGTGGCTGGTGCCGTCCTTGCCGAGAGTCGGCGAGGTGTACCGCGCCATGTATTGCGTCAAGATGTCCCGCGGCTTATAGCCCTTCACCAGCAGCGCGCCGACGTTGCGGATCATCGGCGCAATCCAATCCTGCGGCTCGAGCGCGTAGGCTGTTCCGACCGACGTGGCCTCCTGCCCGAGACTGGAGTAGAGCCCTCCGACCACTTTGTTCTGTCGGAACAGGCGCACCAGTTGCTCCTCGAGCGCGCGGTTGAGCTTCATATAGTAGTAGAGCTCGAGGTGCTGCTCGCGGGTGAGAGAAAATGTCATCCGTTGCTCCATCGTGTCATGACGCCGCGGCAAGCTGCTGCTCGTGGGCGTACAGCCGCTCCTCCAGCTCTTTGCGTGTGGCCGGGCGCATCTCGAGCCCGAACACCTCGCCCAACCGCTCGACGATCCGCGGCGCTACTTCCGTGATGTTCACCGAGCGGCCCAGCAGGCGTTCGAGCGAGGTGGGCCGCTTGTCGGGAATGCCGCAGGGCACGATCAGATCGAAATAACGCAGGTCGGTGGCTACGTTGTAGGCGAAGCCGTGTGAGGTCACCCAGCGGCTGATGTGCACGCCGATGGCGGCGAGCTTTTCTTCGCCGGCCCTAGGCAGCTCGACCCAGACGCCGGTTTTACCTGGCTGGCGGCCGGCGCAGACGCCGAGGTCCGCTGTGGCGCGGATCATGGCCTCTTCGAGTTGCCGGACGTACCACACGACGTCGCGGCGGATCTCGGCCAGGTGCAAAATCGGATAGCCAACCAGTTGGCCGGGGCCGTGATAGGTGATGTCGCCTCCGCGGTCGCTGGGGCAAAACTCCACACCCATCTGGCGCAGCAAGTGGTCCGAAGCGCGCAGATGCTCGCTGCGGCCGTTGCGGCCGAGCGTGATCACGTGCGGATGCTCGCACAGCAGCAACACGTCGGGTAGCGTGCCCGCCTTGCGCGCGTGCACGATGCGCCGCTGCAGCTCCCACGCCGCCCGGTAGGCGGTGAGCCCCAACTCAACAACCAGGCAATCCTTCACGGTTTCTCTCTCAGCTCACAACTCTCGATGATTGACTCTCGACTACGCATTAATGGCTAAGCCGCGGACCGACGCAAAGGCGTCGCCCATGGCCTCCCAGACTGTCGGGTGGGCATGCACGGTGAACAGCAGGTCGTCGAGCGTAGCTTCGAGTTGCAACGCCGCAACACCCTCGGCGATCACTTCAGTGGCCAGCGGGCCGATGATGTGCACGCCGAGTACTTCGCCGTACTGCTCCTCAGCGACCACTTTGATGAATCCCTCGTGTTGGCCCAGGATGGATGCCTTGCTGTTCGCCAGAAAGGGGAACTTGCCCGTCTTGACCTTGAGCCCGGCGTCGCGGGCCTGCTTCTCAATCAGTCCGATCGAGGCGATCTGCGGCTCGCAATAGGTGGCGTTGGGGATGCGTTTGCGGTCGAGCACGGGCACATCTTTTCCAGCCATCTTGCCCACGGCAATGATGCCTTCCATCGAAGCAGCGTGCGCGAGCTGCGGCATCCCGGCGACGATGTCGCCGATGGCGTAAAGCCCGGGCTCGGCTGTCTCCATGTACGGGCCCGTGTGCACAAAGCCACGCTCGACTTTGGCTTTGGTTTTCTCGAGGCCGATGTTCTCTGTACATGGCTTGCGCCCAACGGCGATCAGGATTTTTGCCGCCGCAAGTGTCTGGGTTTTACCGGCCTTGTCCTTGAACGCCACGGTCGCACCCTTCGAGTCTTTTTTCACCGAATCGACTTTCGCTTCGGTAAAGATCTTGATGCCTCTCTTGCGGAAAGACTTGTCGAGCTCGGCGGAGATCTCTTCGTCTTCGATCGGCACCACCCGCGGCAGCATTTCGAGGAGAGTCACGTCGGCGCCGAAGGAGTTGTAGATCGAGGCGAACTCTACGCCCACTGCTCCCGCGCCTACTATGATGAGCGACTTAGGGATCTCCGGCAGGCTCAGGATCTCCTTGTTGCTGACGATGGTCTTGCCGTCGAATTCCACACCGGGAAGCGTGCGCGCTTCCGACCCGGTGGCCAGCAGGACATTCTTGGCTGCCACCTCGGTGGTCTTGCCGTCCTTTTCCACCACCACACGACCCGGCCCGGCGAAACGACCCCAGCCTTGGACCGTGTCAATCTTGTGCTTGCGGAAGAGGAATTCGATGCCCTTGGCGTGCTTCTTGATGATCTTGTCCTTGCGCGCTAGCACCGCCCCCCAGTTGAGCTTGAATTCCTTCACCTCGATGCCGAACTCCTTGGCGTTCTTGAAGTGCTCGTAGATCTCCGCATGGTGCAGCAAGACCTTGGTGGGGATACAGCCCACGTGCAAGCAGGTGCCGCCCAGGAAGCCGTCCTTTTCGATGACAACGGTCTTCAGACCCCACTGCGCGGCGCGGATAGCGGTCACATAACCGCCGGGCCCGCTGCCGATGATGGCGAGATCGTAGGTGGACAAGCGACTCCTCCCCGACGGGCGGCACACCGTTCGATTGGCTGCAGGATTTGGGAGCGAGAAGGCAGGCGCCCGCCCATCCTGAACAGTGGAGATCGCCGCCTCTGCCCAACGAGCAAACAGTTGATTCTATCAGCCGCTCCGAGGGGCCGCAACCCCGGCCGGCGGCCGGCTCTTTCGCTCTAGCGCAACATCTTCGCCAGGGGGATACGATGTGAGTAGGCTCTCCCATCGGCCGGGGCTTCCTTGACAGTTTCCCGGGGTGCGCCTAGAATGACCCATTTGTGGCTCGGACAAGATGGGCCACCGTGGGGCCTCGGGATGGACAAGAAGAGACTCGACTATTACCGCAAGAAGCTAGTGGCTAGGCGTGAGGAACTGCTGAAGAACATCGCGCGCATCGGAGAGGAGGGCCGCGCCGCGGACGATGACCCGACCGTGGACCTGGCCGACAAAGCGGCCAACTCCTATACCAAGGAGTTCCTGTTCGGCCAGACCAACCACGACCGCATCTCGCTGCAACTGGTTGACGAGGCGCTCGATCGAATCAAGGAGAACACTTTCGGCCTGTGCGTCCACTGCCAGGGGGAGATGCAGCTGAAGCGGCTGGAAGCGGTGCCTTGGGCCCGGCACTGCCTCGCCTGCCAGGAAAAGCAGGAACAGGGCCTGCTGTAGCCGGCATGGTGTTCCGGCGATCTTTTGTCTTCTGACTGCGGCTTTTCTCAGCTTGTTATTTTTCTGGGAATCTTCCCCTTTAAATAATCTCGCCGGGAGTGTAGCCTTCTCGCAGCGTGTCACTGCTTCGCTTCCTTGATCTGGGCATGCGAACCGCGCTGCGGGAGGCCTGCGACGCACTTGCCTCGCTGGTCTTTCCGGCGCCGTGCCGCATCTGCGAGACCACGCTCGACACAGCCAGCCGGATCCCCATTTGTCGCGACTGTCTGGAGTCGCTGCGGCCGATTTCCAGCCCGCTGTGCCAGCTTTGCGGACGGCCGTTCATTTCGCCGCTGGCGGCTGCGGCTCACCGGCCGCTCTGCCATCTTTGCCGCCGAGGCGTTTACGGCTTCAATCTCGCGCGCAGCTACGGGCCCTACAATGACCCGATGGTACGGGCCACCACCCTGCTGAAGTATCACGCCGTGACGCCGCTGGGAGGCTGGTTTGCCGCCCGGCTGGCTGAGCTGGTTGGTAGCGAGCCGGCCTCGTTTTCCGCGGACGTGGTGGTTCCGGTGCCGCTGCACCCCACGCGATTGCGCGAACGGGGCTACAACCAGGCGGAACTGATTGCGCGCCCGCTGGCCAAGCGGCTTCGGCTGCCTTTTCGTTCTTACCTGTTGGTGCGCACCCGGCCGCGTCCGGACAAGCTCAAGCTCACGCGCCAAGAGCGTTGGCGCACCGTGCGTGGCGCTTACGCGCTCCGCGAAGGCAACCGAGTTGACAAGCTGAGGGTCTTGCTGGTAGATGATGTGTTTACCTCCGGAGCGACGCTCGATGCGTGTGCAAGGGCCTTGCGGAGTGCGGGGGCAACAAGCGTGGTCTGTTTAACCGTCGCAAGAGTGGTGCCCGATTGGGCAGGGCCCGGAGAAATCCGGGAGGAACCGTAGGGAGACCTGGTGGGATGAGCTCGACGAGGCAAGACGGGATGTACCTCCGCCCGAGAACCCTCCTGGGAGCGACGATGGCGGAAAAGCGCCCGCTCGCCCCGGCCGCGAATTCAGCTAGCCGCCCTGCGGTGATGCAGGAGCCGGTGCTGGTGCTGAACGCCACGTTCGAGCCGATCAACGTCACCGCGGTGCGCCGCGCTATGGTCCTGCTGCTGAAGGGAGTAGCCCAGGCCGAAGAGCTCAACCACGCTGAGGTCCATTCGGCCACAAAAGCGCTGCGCGTGCCTTCGGTAATCCGGCTGCTGGCCTATCGCCACATCCCGCAGCAAACCCGGGCTCTTTCGCGCAAGAACATCCTCCTGCGCGACCACAATACCTGCCAGTTCTGCGGAGGCGCCTTCCCGGCGTCGGAGCTGACCCTGGACCACGTCGTGCCGCGCTCCCGGGGCGGGCGCTCTTCGTGGGAAAACCTGGTCGCCTGCTGCTACCAGTGCAACAACAACAAGGGCGATCGCACGCCAGAGGAAGCCGGCCTGGAGTTGGTGCGTCGGCCGCGCCCGTTCACGCTGCACACTTCCCGGCAGCTTATGCGCCTGATCGGCCACAAGGACGAGAAATGGCGCAAGTATCTTTTCTATTAGGCCTGCCGGCGCCTCCCAGGTAATTTGTAAACCTATATAAATAAGAGAGTTGCCTGCTGAAGCCACGGCAAGCAACTTTTTGCTGTGCCGCGCATCCAACTTAGCAAAACCACTTCTAGGACACACCCCGGGAAGCAGCGTTGGCTATGCCAGGGCTGCTTCTCTTCTTTTTAGCCCACTTTCTTGGAGTGCGGCAGCTTTCCGTCGTTCTGGCTCACCTGTAACGGCGAGTTTCTCCCGCCACCTGGCGGCGTGAAAGCTGCGCCTGCGAACACTCCTACTGGCGCAAGACAACGCGCAGCCCTCGGCGCCAATTTTCGTTCAGGCCAACTCGTGTGACCTCCAGATCGCGACACAGATACCGCAAGAGTGTGTCCGTAGCTGGATGGAAGCGGAAGCAGGGCGCCACCAGGTAAAGCAGGGGAGGCTTCTGCTGCAATTCGATCCCCGAGAAGTAGCCATAGCGGTGGAAGTCGTCCTGCTGGAGGTGCCAGCGGACGCGCAGCCAGTAGTCCACCGCCTGCAACACCAGATGGATGTCCTCCGCTGCTTTCAGCTCGACGACGGCCAGCCGGCCCTCGCGTGTCACCCCCAGAAGATCAATCACGCCGCGGTCGCCTGCGGCGAAGGCCGGCACCTGGGAGTACAGGAATCGCGGCTCGAGCCGCGCATCGATGCGCGCAATGTCTGCCTGAACCAGCGACTCCAGCCAGCGTTCGGCCTGCGCTCGATAAAGAGGGTGGTCAGTATCCTCGGCAAGCGGATGGCGAAAGGTTTCGAGTTCGCGCACCAGGCTGACTAGGGCCTCCCAGTTCTGCGGAGTGAGCTCCTGGCGGTGGTCGCCCAGGCCAAAGGCGATGCTGCCTCTGTGCCAGCGGGCGAATTCAACCCCGCGAAACCGCAGGGCGATGTCGCGCGTGCCGGGCGGCACGCCGATGCCGATGCCCTCAGGCGCCAAAGCGCGGATCTTCTCGAGGTCCTTCTGCGCTTCCGCGAGGGCATATTCCAATTCGCGCCGCGGCGTGAGCCAGGTGGCCAGATTCCCGATGTCGCGGGCGTCCACCCGCCGGGCACGCCAGAGCGTCTCCTGCAGCTCGAACAGCTCGATGTGTGTGGAGGGGTCGAGCGCGCTCAGCCGGTGGATGGTCAGGCGAGCCGAGTCCTCGGGCAGGAACAGCCGTAGTCCTGCGACAACTCGGCCGCGGGCTTGCTCCCGCGTCCAGTTGAGCCACACCAGCGCGTAGGTCAGAATGGCATCCATGGTCGCCGCCTCTTCGGACGAAGAGACACCCATGACGGCCCAGGCGCGCTGGCCGCGATGCTGGAGTCCGCGGGCGTAACAGCCCGATAAGGAGTGCTCTAGATCGGAGGCAGTGGTTAGGGAGTCGATCTGCTCATCGGGGAATTGCTCGGCGAGCAGTTCCCGGAACCGGCCGCAGAACTTTTCCCGCGCCAGTCGATTGACCGGGCGCTCCGCGCAGACAAATTCGAGCGTGCCCGCCTTGCTGCGGCCGAATCGCTGGACCTCGAGGACCATGCGGCCGGGCGACTGCTCAGCCACGCGCAGCACGCGCCGCACCAGGTTGCACTCCTCGGACCACAGGTGGATCAGCGTGGCAGCGCCCTGGGTGCGAACTTCACAGTGCGCGTTCGAAAGAGCGGCAAGCCACCGGCCATTCTCGTGAACTTCGACGCGGCCGGAAGTCGCCAGCTCGGCCAGCGCGCGCTCGATTTCGGTGGCCACGCCCATTCCGGGCGATTATAAATACGTTAAGGTCTCCCGGATGATAATTTATTTGGAAGAGTTGGACGACGGGACGGCACCGGGCGCGCGGTCTATTCGAGCAGCAGGCCGGTCACTCGGATGACGGGAAACTGGCGGTTCCAGTCGGAAGGCACGTGTTCGAAGTTGAACTGGAATTCACGGCTCTGCCCGGCGGCCAACGGCGCGGCGCGCGCCCCCAGCACGCGCCGGGTATCGCGCAGAACGACTTGATTGAACGGGTCGCGGAACTCGATGGTCGCTTCCATCTCGCGGATGCCGCGGGCGCCGTCGTTAGCCACCGAGCCGAACACAAACGTAACTTCCTGGTTCAGGAAGTTGGCGGCGCGGCTCATCTTCAGGTCGAGAAAACGGATCTGCCGGGCGTAAGCCTGTTCGGTGGCGGTCATCGGCAGCCGCTCCTCGGCCGCCGACGGCTTCGGCCGGGAGGCCCGGGTCAGCAGGAAGGCGCCGCCAAGCAGCAACACCACAACGCCGAGGCCGGCGAGGAATGCGAACGGTACGCTGGATTTATTTCCCTGTAGCATGGGCTATCATCTTTTTCCGCGCTGCGCGCCCGCAGGCTGGCTCATCGGCCAAAGGCCAGGCGGAGGATGAGCGGCTCAGGGAGCCCGGCGCGCTTCATGCGCTGCTGCACGGCGTCAATGTCATACGGCACACGCCAGAATTCCACCACCCGGTTGTCCAGGTCGGCGATGGCGAACGCGGCGCGCGGGTCGCCATCCCGGGGCTGGCCAATCGAGCCGGGATTGAGCAGGTAACGCGTGCCCGGCTCCACCCGCAGTGCCGCGAATCCGGCGCCGGGCTCGGGGCGAAGCTGGATCACCTCGAGCTGGTTGTCGCGGAAGGAAAACCCGCCTTGGAAGTGCGTGTGGCCGAAAAATGTCACCGGGGAAGGCGACTCGAGCAGGCCGTCCAGGGCCTGCGCCGGCGCGAAAACGTACTCGTCTTCGTCGTGGAGCGCGCCGTGTACTAGCGCCAAGCCCTCCGCCTCGAGCGGGCCTGAAGGAAGTTCCTGCAGGTAGATGAGATTGTCGGGGCGCAGGTGTTCGTGAGTCCATGCGGCCGCGGCGCGCGCCACCGGATTGAAATCTTCCGCATTTTCCAGCCCGCAGGCTGCTTTATCGTGATTGCCACGAATGGTCTTCGCTTGCAGGGCCCGCACGCGGTCCACCACTTCGTTCGGGTCGGGGCCATAGCCCACCACGTCGCCCAGGCAGACGACTCCTTCCCACCGCCCGGCGACCGCAGAAAGCGCGGCTTCGAGCGCGGTGGAGTTGGCGTGGAGATCGCTGAGAATTAGGTAGCGCATCCGGACTCTCTGCCGCGGCAGGGCAACGATTATAGACGAAGCTGCATACCCTTGCACAACGCGCGAAGAAAAATCAAGTGGCCTCTCCGCGCCTGGGGGCAGCCGCGTGGACCGCTAACGGTTGCCGGTCCGCTTCGTCTAAGTTGAGGAACGATTGATGCGCCCTGCGGGTGTCCTGGTTGAGAAGGGTGCCACGGGGTGCGCGGGGTGGGGTAGGAATTTTTCTTGCCGGGGGAAACATTCAGGCGGGAATGTGCGTTCATAGAGTGCGACTGCTCGGTCGAGACTGCTGTCCGACGCCGGCAGAGGGTAGAACCAAGCCGCCAGCCCGAATTCCTGCCCCGTGGGCCGTGTGAATAGGCGCCCAGGAGCTCAAGAAGGTCCAGCGGCGATCCTTGGTTCGGCGTCGCAGCTCGGTGCGGCCGGCGCGAGACTAGTGTACAGATTCTCGTTGCAGGTGGTGCGAACAGGGAACGTAAAAAGAGAGGCCCCGCGGTGGCAGCCGCGGGGCCGCGACACGCAACACTTCACCGGCTGTGCGCTCAGGAAGCTTTGTGTGTCACGGGGAGACTACCGAACGACCCCTCCGCTGTCAACCCCATCGCCCACTCGTCACGAAGCAGAACGGTTGTCCTGAAAAACAGAAAAGGAGAGTTGACCACGATGCGCATCAAATCCCTGGTTCGGTTCATCGCTTTGCTGGCGGTGGTGGCTCTGGCGATTCCCGCAGTGGCCAAGCCCGTCAGCAAAAACATACACATTACCGAGTCGGCCAAGCTGGGAACCTCCGAACTCAGCGCCGGCGAGTATCGCCTGCTCATTGACGGTGCCAAGATCACCGTGCAGCGCAATTCCAAAGTCGTGGCCGAGGCGCAAGGCCGCTGGGAAGACCGCGACGAAAAGGCTCGCTACAATGCGGTGCTGCTCGGGCCCAACCACGAGGTGAAGGAGATCCGCTTCGCGGGCGAGAAGCGCGTGTTCGTTATCGCGACCCCATAGCCGGGCGAGCATACGCTCTGTACGGGAGGGAAACGGGGAGGCGGTACGCCTGCGGGCTAGCCGGCCTCCCCAGATTTTTCCGGCAACGCCCGGACCCGTTATTCAAGCCTCAGCGGAGCAACATGCAGTCGCCGTAACTGTAGAAGCGGTAACGTCGCTCAATCGCATGACGATATGCTTGCAGAAGATACTCACGCCCAGCAAAGGCTGCCACCAGGGCGAGCAGGCTGGACTTCGGCAGATGGAAGTTGGTCAGCAGTTGGTCCACCAGCCGGAATTCGAAGCCGGGAAAGATAAAGATGTCGGCGACAGCCGGTCCCGGCTCGATGGAACTCTTTTCGCTGCGCCTACGCGGCGTCGTCGAGCGGCGTGACCTCGCTTTTGCGGCTGCATCCTCGAGCGCCCGCACCACTGTTGTGCCCACGGCCAAGATGGGGCGCCGGTGCCGCCACGCCTCTGCAATCTTTGCCGCCGCACCCGCCGAAATCTCATAGGCTTCGCTGTGCATTTTGTGATTCTCCAAGTTTTCGCAGCGGATGGGCTGAAATGTTCCCAACCCAAGCTGCAGGGTGATCTCGCACAGTTCGATCCCACGCCCGCCAATCCGCTCCAAAATTTCCGGCGTGAAGTGCAGCCCGGCTGTGGGAGCGGCGACGGCGCCGTCGCGGCGCGCGAAGATGGTCTGGTAACGCTCGCGGTCGGCGGGCTGGTCCGGGCGGTCAATGTACGGCGGCAATGGAACGTGGCCCAGCCGCTCAATGGCCTGGCGCAGGTCTGCCGTGCCGGAAAACCGGAGTCGCCGCAGGCCGTAATCGCCGCGGCTGACCACTGTGGCCTCCAATTCCCCCTCGCCAAAAATCACCCGCTCACCCGAGCGCATCTTGCGGCCCGGGCGCACTAGAGCTTCCCAAACGTCGGACGCGATCTGGCGAGTCAGCAGGACTTCAATCGGCGCCGTCAGGAATTGCCTATGTGCGTGGCTGTGCGGGCTCGGGGGTTTAGCGGCGACGCCGGCGCGGCGGCCAAACAGCCGCGCCGGGATCACCCGCGCGTTATTCACCACCAGAAGCTCGTCGCCTCGGAGGATCTCCGGAAGGTCGCGGAAAAGGCGGTCTTCCCGGCGCTGTCTGCCGCGAGCGACCAGCAACAGGCGCGAGGCGTCCCGCTGCTCGAGCGGCTGCTGCGCGATGAGTTCCCGCGGGAGCACGTAGTCAAAGTCAGACAGTTTCATGATTCGCCGGGCTCGCTTAGCGAGCCACCTGAATGGGCCATTCTAATGGACATCCTTGTGGAATGCTTGCTTCGCGGGCGGGCCTGAGTTGCCCAGCTACCGCACCCCGTACCGGGCTCATCTTGGCGTGCTAGGAAGGAGCCAAAGAGCTTTTCCCATAAGCCGCGCATGACTCTAACTATATGTTGTTAAAGTACATAGATTGTGCATAAAGAGGTTTTATCCTGGCCCAAAAATACTTGACAATATAGCGCGCATATTATATGCTCCCCTCGTAATAAATTAACGCAAGGAGGCTACCGATGAATACGATCACGCGTTGGGAGCCCTTTCGAGGGCTTTCCACTCTGCAGGACCAAATGAACCGCTTGTTCGCAGACACCCTTTTCCGTGGGCGCTCTGACGAGTCGGCCCTGACCACCTGGGCCCCGGCCGTGGACATCTGCGAGACAAAGAATGCGCTGGTGGTGAAAGCCGATCTGCCGGACGTCAACGAAAAGGATCTGGACATCCAGGTGGAAAACAATATCCTGACCATCCGCGGCGAGCGCAAGTTCGAGCGCGACGTCAAAGAGGACAACTACCTCCGCGTCGAGCGGGCTTACGGCTCGTTCAGCCGCAGCTTCTCACTCGGGAACACGGTCAACACCGAGGCCATCAAGGCCGAGTATCGCGACGGTGTGCTGACCTTGACTATTCCGAAGCGTGAAGAAGCCAAGCCGAAGCAGGTCAAGGTGAGCGTCGCTGCGGCCGGTAAGTAAATCCTCGAGGGAACCTGGGGGGCTGGCGATTTGCCGGCCCTTCTTGCTCCGACTAGGTTCGCGGGAGAGATGAAGACCATGATTCGCTTTGACAGACTCACAGTGTAAGCTCAGGAGGCCCTGCAGGAGGCGCAGGAGATCGCCGCCCGGCACGACCAGCAGCAGATCGAGCCCATGCACCTGCTCGCTGCCCTGGTCGGCCAGGCCGACGGGGTTGTGCTTCCGCTGATGGCCCGCCTGGGCGTGCGCGCCGAGGTGTTGTCCGGAGAAATCGAAGCGCAACTCGAGCGCCTTCCGAAAGTCACAGGCATCTCGCAACAGCATTTGGGTGCTGCGGCCAACTCGGTGATCGAGCGCTCATTCGATGAGGCGGGGAAGTTCAAGGACCAATATGTTTCGACCGAGCATTTGTTCCTGGCGATCGCGGGCCTAGAGCGCGATCCGGCCGCTGAGCTGCTCCGGCGCAATGGGGCGACCAGCGACGCTATCCTGCAAGCTCTGGCCGCGATCCGCGGCAGCCACCGGGTGACCTCGGCGACGCCGGAAACCACCTACCGCGCTCTCGAGCAATACACCCGGGACCTGAACGAGCTGGCCCGCCGCGGCAAGCTCGACCCGGTGATCGGCCGCGACGCCGAAATCCGCCGCGTCATGCAGATCCTGGCGCGGCGCACGAAGAACAATCCGGTGCTGATCGGCGACCCGGGCGTGGGCAAGACCGCCATCGTGGAAGGCCTGGCGCAACGCATCGTCGCCGGCGACGTCCCCGAGGTGCTGAAACCCAAGCGCATCGTGGCGCTCGACCTGGCGGCGCTGGTGGCCGGTACCAAATACCGCGGGGAGTTCGAGGACCGCCTGAAAGCTGTGCTCAAGGAGATCACCGAAGCCGAGGGCCAGATCATCCTGTTCATCGACGAGCTTCACACGCTGGTGGGTGCCGGAGCCGCCGAAGGCGCCATGGATGCCTCCAACATGCTCAAGCCCGCGCTGGCCCGCGGGGAGCTGCGCGCCATCGGCGCAACGACGCTCAACGAATACCGCAAGCATATCGAGAAGGACCCGGCGCTCGAGCGGCGTTTCCAGCCGGTGCTGGTCAACGAGCCTTCGGTAGAGGATACGATCGCCATCCTCCGTGGGCTGAAAGACCGCTACGAGCTGCACCACGGCGTGCGGATCAAAGACGCTGCAATCCTGGCGGCAGCGACGCTTTCGCACCGCTACATAACCGATCGCTTCCTGCCCGACAAGGCCATTGACCTGATCGACGAGGCGGCCGCCAGCCTGCGCATGCAGATCGATTCCCTGCCGGTCGAAATCGACGAAATCGAGCGGCGCATCCTGCAACTGGAGATCGAGCGCCAGGCCCTGCTGAAGGAGTCCGACGCGCACTCCCGCGAGCGGCTGAAGGAGATCGAAGCGGAGCTTGCCTCGCTGCGCGAGGAGTCCAGCGGCCGGAAGGCGCGCTGGCAGGTGGAGAAGGATGCCATCAGCAAGATCCGGCGCCTGAAAGAGGGCATCGAGCAGCTCAAGGCCGAGGAGCAGCGCTACGAGCGCGCCGGCGAGCTGGCGCGGGTCGCCGAAATTCGCTACGGCAAGCTGGCCACGGCCGAGCGCGAGCTCGAGCAGGCGCAGCAGCGCCTCGCCGAACTGCAAAAGGACCGCCGGATGTTGAAGGAAGAGGTAGACGAGGAAGAGATTGCTTCGCTGGTCAGCAAATGGACGGGCATCCCTGTCGGGCGGCTGCTCGAAGGGGAGGCCCAGAAGCTCGTGGCAATGGAAGACCGCCTGCGGCAGCGCGTGGTGGGGCAGGACGATGCACTCGAGCGCGTTGCGAACGCCATTCGGCGCAGCCGAGCCGGCTTGGCTGACCCGCGGCGCCCCATCGGTTCATTTATCTTCCTCGGGCCGACCGGTGTGGGCAAGACCGAGCTGGCGCGAGCGCTGGCCGAGTTCCTGTTCGACGACGAGCGCGCGCTGGTTCGCCTGGACATGTCCGAGTACATGGAAAAGCACAGCGTCTCGCGGATGATCGGCGCGCCGCCGGGCTACGTCGGCTACGAAGAGGGCGGGCAGTTGACCGAGCAGATTCGCCGGCGCCCGTACTCGGTCGTGTTGTTCGATGAGATCGAGAAGGCACACCCGGATGTCTTTAATGTGCTGCTGCAAATCCTCGAAGACGGCCGGCTCACCGACGGCAAGGGCCGCACCATCGATTTCCGCAACACAGTGCTGGTGATGACTAGCAACGTCGGCTCGAGCGCTCTGTTCGAGCTTGCCGGCCGGGATCCGGAGCGCGCTCGCCAGCAGGCATTCGAGGCGCTGCGCGCAACGTTCCGGCCCGAGTTTCTGAACCGCATTGACGACATCGTGCTGTTCCAGCCGCTTGGCACCAAGCAACTGGAGAAGATCCTCGAGCTGCAGCTTGCCGCGGTTTCCAAACTACTCGCTGAGCGCAGCGTCACACTCGAGCTCACCGCAGCGGCACGGGAGCTGCTGCTGCGCGAGGGCTACGACCCCGCCTACGGCGCGCGCCCGCTGCGGCGGACCGTACAGCGCCTGGTGCAGGACCCGCTGGCGCTGCGGCTGCTCGACGGCAAAGTCCTGCCCGGCGAAAATGTCTTAGTGGACGCCGACCAGGGCTCGGGCCAGATGAAATTCGAGCGGAAGGAAGAAACCTTGGGCGCCGGCCGAGGCGCGAAGGCGCAGTCCGCCCGGCCGGCCCGGCGTTGACGCCCACGCCTGAGACTTCTAGACTTGTCTGTGGGAAAGGGACCGAGGGACTCATGAACACTTTCAAAACCGGGCTGTTGCTGACCGCACTGACGCTGCTGCTGGTTCTCGGCGGGCGAGCTTTCGGCCCGAACGGCATGGCCTTCGGGCTCGTCCTGGCCGTATTCATGAATGGCACGGCGTACTTCTTCTCGGACAAGATTGCGCTGGCGGCGAGCGGGGCGCAACCCGTCAGCCGGGAGCAGGCGCCGCGCCTCTATAGTGTGCTGGAGCGACTCTGCGGCAAGGCCAGCCTGCCCATGCCGAAGCTCTACTTGATCCCGCAGGCCGCTCCGAACGCCTTCGCCACGGGCCGCAACCCGCAGCACGCTTCGGTGGCCGTCACCGCGGGCCTGCTCGAGCTGATGAACGACGAGGAGCTCGAGGGGGTGATCGCCCACGAGCTTTCACACGTGCGCAACTACGATATCCTCACGACTTCCGTGGCGGCCACTCTGGCTGGCGCCATCACCTTGATTGCCGAGATGGGCCGCTGGGCCATGATCTTCGGCGGCTACGGCAGCTCTCGCGACGACGACCGCGGCGGCGGTGGCCTCTCGGCCCTGCTGATGCTGATTGTGGCGCCGATTGCGGCGCTGTTGATCCAGTTGGGCATCTCCCGCCAGCGCGAATACGCCGCCGACGCCGCCGGGGTGCGCATGGTAGGCCACCAACAAGGTCTGATCAGCGCGCTGCAGAAACTGGGCGCTTACAACAAGAAAATCCCGATGGACGTCTCGCCGGCAACTGCCTCGCTTTACATTGTGGCGCCGCTCAGCTCCGGCCAGTTCTTGACCAGCCTGTTCAGCACCCACCCGCCGCTCGAGGAGCGCATCGCGGCGCTGCGGAACATGGTGGTGACGCGTTGAATCTCCCGCGGCGCGCGCTCAAATCTTCAGCCAGCAGAAGTCGCGGGTCAGAGGCGTCTGATTCATGATCCTCCCGCGAGCCTTGCCGACGTGCACGCAGTTCGAGTGGTTGTAGCCGTAACCGCCCTCCAGGTTGTACAGCCCGGACTCGTTCGATAAGGTCATGTTCTCCGCCAGGAGGGTCTCGTCACCCAGCGACAGGTAGGGCGCCTGATGACCCTCCATGCCCTGACCGTGCGCCGGCCGGTGATAGACGTACCTGCCCAGTCCTGCCTTCTGCGGGATCGCGAGCACCGCTTCACCGACCTGCTGGCAGCGTACGCCGGCCTTGCAGAGCTCCGCCTGCCGCAGTGTCATCTCGGTGTGAACCTCCCACATCTTCTTTTGCAGGTCGTCCATCGGCGCAATGTGCAGGGCGCGGTAGCCTTCGCCGCCGTATCCGCCGATATGGATTACCGAGGCAATCTGGACCGCCTGGCCGCGGGCGAGGCGCGTGTAGAAGAACTGGTTGGGATGCGGGTAGGCGGTCGCGACGCCGGCTCGGCAGGAAAAGCCCAGGCTGATGCCGACGGCATGGTGCGCACGGCCGTCCACCTCGCTGCCCATTGCCGCCATCAGCGTGCGCGTGCCGAACTCCTCAGTGGTGCGATGCACCTCGAAGTCAGTCACCTGCGTGCCGTTCGAGAGAATGAAGTCGCGGGCAAACGCGAGCATGGCATCGTGCAGGTCAATCGCTTTCTGGATCAGCGCAAGTTCTTCGGGCGTTTTGACCTGGCGCATGCCGAGCAGGTCCTTGGAGATGTCGAGTAGACTAGCCGTGGGAAGCGTTTCTTTGAATTTCTTCGCCAGCGACGGCAGGGGCTCGCGGTCCATGCCCAGCTTGGCACTGCCGTAGCCGCGTTTCGCCAGGCCCAGCAGCATCCAGATGAAGAGGTCCTGCCGCGGGCCGGCCTTCCAGACGATCTGGTTGTATTCCCCGGCGTGGGGGAAGTCGAGGTACCACTCAAATTCCTTGATCCACCAGGAGGCAGCCATGTCGCGGTCCAGCTCCGGTAGGAACGCCACGGGCTCGCCCTTCGCGGGAATGAAGAGATAGTTGGGCCGCTCAGTTTCAGTGAGGAAGCTCCCGGTCAAGTAGTTGCGGTTGAGCACATCGGTGACGATGGCGCCGCCCAATCCTAGCTCGCCGAGACGCGCTTGGAAGCGATTCACCGTGGCACGGTACCATTCCACCGGCAGGCGGAACGGCGGCTTGAGAGAAGCGACCTGGCCGGGCTTTATTTTCGAGAAGCGTTTGGATGGCTCGATGAACCCGGCCGTCCCCGCGGCGATTCCGAGCGAGCGCACGAACTGCCGACGCGATAGCATCTGCTCAGCCTCCTGTCCCGGAAAAAGTGTCCCCGGGCACGACGTATTCTACTCGGACTCCATCAACAGGCAATCAGTTGCAGCAGCATGCTGCTCCATCGTTCCACAGCGCAGCAGGTAGCCCAAAAAGGGCATTCAGCAGGTAAAGATTCCGCAGACGGTGTTCTTCCCTCCGGCCGAGGCCAAATCTCGATTCAGCGACATCTCGTGGCCTGTCAAGTGATTAGCGGGAGGGTGCATCCGACCTGTGGCCTGGCACATCAGATGCTATGTAGGGTGTGACTAACATATAATGCCCCAGCCGATGGTGTTGAAGATGACCTGCAAAGACACAATCCGGCTGATTTGCGAATTCTTGGACGGCAGACTTGTGCCCAGTGTGGCGCGAGACGTCCAACGGCATTTGGATAACTGCAAGAATTGCCGCATTGTGCTTGACGCGGCCCGCAGAACACTTGAGATTGATTTCGACTACGAGCTTTCGGAGTCACCGCGGAAAAAGCGTCACGTTGCGTGACAGCTTTCTGAGCTATCTCCCCAGATAAGGCAGAAGTGACTCTACCCCGCGCTCACTCACTTATATCTTTATTTGTCTCCTTCTAGTTAATCCCGAGAAAACACCCAGGTAGGGTAAAGATTGCCCGGTCTAGTACCCCGAACGGCCGGGTGAAGGCGTCTCGACTATCGGGCATACCTATTATTATCAGCAACTTTGCGCGTGCGTTACTTTTGGTGCGGGGCGTGCTCCCTTCGATGGCGCAGGGGTCAACTGCCAAAGGAGAATACAGATGATCGAGGAACGCGAAAACATTTCGTCGGTGGACGAGGGCACGCCGCGATGGCTGGGAATCGCGGTGGTCGTGCTCGCCGCCGTGTCCCTTCTGGCGCTGGGAATCGGTTGGAACGCCTCCAACCACGCCAAGAGCGCCGAGCAGAGCCTGGCAACTGACGTGAAGTCCCTGACGCAGCACCAGGATTTGCTCGGCAAACGCCTAGAGCAGTCCGAGGAGATCAATGCGCAGCTCCAGGGCCAGCTAAACGTGGTGACCGACCGGCTCAAGCTGACCCAGGGCGAGCTCTCGAGCTCACGCAAGCAGGCCAAGCAGATCCGCGAAGAATACTCCAGGAAAATGGCCGACGTGGAAAGCTCGCTTTCGACCAAGGCCAGTGCCGATGACGTCAGAACGCTAAGCGGTGACGTGGATTCCACAAAGCAGAACCTACAGATGGCTCGCGGCGAGCTAGGAACGCTAATCGCCCGCAACCACGAGGAGATCGATCAGCTTCGCCGGATGGGGGAGCGCGACTATTATGAGTTCACCATCACCCGCAAGGGCGACCGCCAGAAGGTTGGCAACATGATGGTCGAGTTGCGCGGCACCAACCCGAAGAGGAACCAGTACACCCTGGCGCTCTACGTGGACGACATGCGGCTGGAAAAGAAAAACCGCTCGGTGAATGAGCCGATCTACTTCTACACCCGCGGCAGCCGTAAGGCGCTCGAACTGGTCGTTAATCAGGTGACCAAGGACAAGGTGGTCGGCTACGTGAGTGTGCCGAAGTCCGTCGCGCCCGCGTCAGCGTCCGGCAACTAAGAGCAGCTACGTTTCGCGAAGTTTGGGAACTCCAACGCAGCGATAGGGAGGGTTTCCGAGAGGAGCCCTCCCTATTTGCTTTTGGAGGCCTCCCGCAGGCGGCCAGGGGGCGAGCGCAAAACCCATCTGGACAGATGGGACGGTGATGTGCCAGAGTAGAGCCCTCTCCAAGCTCTGCCTTTAGGAGGCAAAATCGTTATGACCAAGCGTCTTTTATTCTGCACGGTTGCGCTTGCGATCGTCGCCGGTAGTCTACCAACTGGTTCCCCAGGACAAGGTGGCGGCCCATGCGGCCCATCACGTCACTGTGAAGGGCACCGTCGAGGGTGATACGATCACCGTTACCTCGATCGACATGGCGGCGGAACCCAAGACTGAGAAGCCCAAGAGCTGACCCCGCATTCCTGTTCCGACTGTCTATGGCGGGCAGGGCGTCGCGCCCTGCCCGCTCTTTTTTTCGCTCGGGCTAGACCTCGGGCAGCCTGTTGTTCGGTTCAAGCGGTCACTGCGGAGATATTGAGCCGCTCATTCTGCTCTGGGTCGGGAGGACGCCGAAGTGATGACCCGCGGCGTGGGACTGCCTAGGGATTGAGTGGAACGTGAAGCTGCTCGGAGAGCTGGTAGGGATCGAACGGGCTGCAGACGAAGTAGCGGCCGCTCACTTCAAAAGTAGGCACCTTGCGGAGCCCCTGGTTGACGTGCAGGACCAGTTCCTCGGCCTCGGGCGCCTCGTCAATATTGATTTCCCGGAACGCGACGCCTCGCTCACGCAGGAATTGCTTAGCCCGGCGGCAGTCGCCGCACCCGGACATCGAGTACATCGTGATCTGATCCGCAGCTTCCATCCCACAAATTAGATGATCCGGAGAGATGGGCGATTCAAGCCGCTCAGGGCGCGAACTGGTGTTCCCCCGTGGGCGCAGCCACGCCGCCTCTGGCGGCCACCTGCAACCGGAGCAGGGCGCGCTCGAGCGCAAACCGGGCGGAGTCCCAGTCCATGTCGGGATCGGGATTGGCAAGGTGCTTATCGGCGCGCTCCCGTGCCGCCCGGGCACGCTCCAAGTCGATCTCCTCGGCGCGCTCGGCGGTTTCGGCCAGGACGATGACGCGGTCTGAAAGGACCTCGGCGAAGCCGTGGATGACGACGGCGTAACAGGTCTCCTTGCCCTTGCGGTAGCTAAGCTCGCCCATCCCCAGCTCGGTGAGTAACGGGGCGTGGCCCGGCAGGATGCCGAGATAACCATCGCTGCCGGGGAGTTGGACTTCGACCACGCCGGCTTCGGCGATCAGCGACCGCTCCGGCGTAACCACTTCGAGTGTCATTGAATCGGGCAACATTGTTTTTGACCGGCCGCGGCGTTAGGCCATGGCGGACAACTTCTCGGACTTCTCGAGCGCTTCCTCGATGGTGCCGACCATGTTAAACGCCTGCTCGGGAATTTCGTCGTGCTGGCCCTCGACAATCTCCTTGAATCCGCGGATGGTGTCTTCAATCTTGACGTACTTGCCCTCGATGCCAGTGAACTGCTGCGCTACGAACATGGGCTGGGAGAGAAACTGTTCGATTTTTCGCGCCCGGGCGACGGCGACCTTGTCCTCGTCGGGCAGCTCTTCGATGCCGAGGATGGCGATGATGTCCTGCAGGTCCTTGTAGCGCTGCAGCACCGACTTTACCGACCGCGCCACCGCGTAGTGCTCCTCGCCGACAATGCGCGGGTCCAGGATGCGCGAGTAGCTGGCCAGCGGGTCCACTGCCGGGTAGATGCCGCGCTCGACGATCTGCCGGCTGAGGTTGGTGGTGGCATCGAGATGCGAGAAGGTGGCCGCCGGGGCGGGATCGGTGTAGTCGTCGGCCGGCACGAAGATCGCCTGCACCGAGGTGATCGAGCCCCGCTTAGTGGAGGTGATCCGCTCCTGCAATTCGCCGATCTCGGTATTGAGGTTAGGCTGGTAGCCCACGGCCGACGGCATGCGGCCGAGCAGAGCCGAAACTTCCGAGCCGGCCTGCACGAAGCGGAAGATGTTGTCAATGAACAGCAACACGTCCAGCCCCTCTTCGTCGCGGAAGTACTCGGCGACGGTCAGGCCGGTCAAACCGACGCGCAGCCGGGCGCCCGGCGGCTCGGTCATCTGGCCATAGATCAGCGCGGCGCGGGATTTCTCCGAGTTTCCGGGCACCACCACGCCCGATTCCTGCATTTCTATCCACAAGTCGTTTCCCTCACGAGTGCGCTCGCCTACGCCGGAGAACACGGAAACCCCGCCATGCTTCAGGGCCACGTTGTGAATCAGCTCCATGATGATGATCGTCTTTCCTACTCCCGCGCCGCCGAACAGGCCGATCTTGCCGCCCTTCAGGTACGGCTCGATCAAGTCCACCACCTTGATGCCGGTCTCGAACATCTCGAGCTGTGTGGATTGGTCTTCGAGTGACGGCGCCGGCCGGTGAATGGGATAGTGAACCTCGCTCTGGATCGGGCCGAGGTCATCCACCGGCTCACCCAGAACGTTCATTACGCGGCCCAAAGCAGCGCGGCCGACCGGCACGGTAATCGGCTGGCCGGTGTCGAGAGCCTTCATTCCGCGGACCATGCCCTCGGTGGGCTTCATCGAAACGCAGCGCACGCGCCCTTCTCCCAGGTGCTGCTGCACTTCGGCGACCACATCGAGCGAGTGAGTGGTCTCGAAGCCTTCGCTCGTGATGCGCACGGCGGTGTAGATCGGCGGAAGGTGGTGTTCCTCGAACTGGACGTCCACTACCGGCCCGATCACCTGCACCACGCGGCCGATGTTTTGCTTTTCCTGGGCCATTGATTCTCCTTATGCCGACCAGGCAGCGCCGCTGACCACCTCGAGAATCTCCTTGGTGATGGCGGCCTGGCGGACCTTATTCATATGAAGCGTCAAGTGTTCAATCAGCTCGGCGGCATTGTTGGTGGCCGAATCCATAGCGGTCATGCGCGCCGCATGTTCAGAGGCGGAAGATTCCAGCATGGCGGCGAACACCTGGGTCTCGACATACCGCGGCAGCAGCCGGCCAAAGATCTCCGCCGCAGGCTGCTCGTAGAGATAGTCCACCGGATGGGCTTCGCTCGGAGGCGGCGGAGCGCCCGGCGATGCCGCGGCATGGCCCGGCGCTTCCGGCGGCGCGTGTTCGGCCGCCGCAGCTTCAAGCGGCGCGAGCTCAATGGGGAGGAGTTTTCTCAGGGTCAGCTTTTGCGTAAGCACGGTCTTGAACTCGTTGTAGACCGCATAGACGGCGTCCACTTCGCCGGCGACATACGGCGCGATCACCCGCGCCGCGATTTCTTTGGCCTGCGAGAATTCCACCCGCGTCGTGACGTTGATGTATTCCGCGGCGAGGCTCATCTTCCGCTTCCGCAGGGCGTCGCGGCCCTTCTTGCCGATGGCGATCACCGCCAGGGTCTGCTGTCGATGTTCGCGCAGGAATTCCAGGGTTCTGCGGATGACGTTGGAATTGAAGGCGCCGCACAGCCCGCGCTCGCCGCTGACCACCAGCAGGAGCACGCGCTCCTCCGGCCGCCGCGCCATCAGCGGGTGCGAAGGGTTCTCGACCCGGGAGAGGGCCGAATGCAGCACGTCGAGCATCCGCCGGGCGTATGGCCGGGCGGCCACGACCTTTTCCTGCGCCCGGCGGAGACGCGCCGCGGCGACGAATTTCATCGCCCGGGTGATCTGCTGGGTGCTTTTCACTGAGCGGATGCGGCGCCGGAAATCAAGCAGTGTGGCCATGGGTGTCGGTCGGTGGCGCAGTCCTAATGGGCCGCCGCGGCAGCACCGCTGGTGAACCGCTCCTTGAAGGCGGCCAGCGCCCCAGTGATCTCAGCGCGCAGCGGATCGTCAATCTTCTTTTGGTCGGCGATCTTCTTCAACAGGCCGCCGTAGTTGGTGTCCATGAAATCGTGGAGCTCGCTCTCGAAGCGGCGGCAGTCCGCCACTTCCACGTCATCCAGCGCGCCGTTCGTGCCGGCGAAGATGGCGATGATCTGTTGTTCCACCGGAAGCGGCGCGAACTGGCCTTGTTTGAGCAACTCGGTGAGCCGTTCACCGCGGGCGAGCTGCGCCTGGGTGGCGCGGTCCAGCTCCGAGCCGAACTGGGCGAAGGCAGCGAGCGCGCGGTATTGGGCCAAGTCCAAGCGCAGTGACCCGACCACCTGCCGCATCGCCTTGATCTGGGCGTTGCCGCCGACGCGGCTGACCGAGAGTCCCGCATTTATGGCCGGCCGGATGCCGCTGTTGAACAGGTCCGCCTCGAGATAAATCTGGCCGTCCGTGATGGAGATGACGTTGGTCGGGATGTAGGCGGAGACGTCGCCGGCCTGCGTTTCGATCACCGGCAGGGCGGTCAGCGACCCGCCGCCCTTGGCGTCATTGAGCTTTGCGGCGCGCTCGAGCAGGCGCGAGTGCAGGTAGAAGACGTCGCCGGGAAACGCTTCGCGCCCCGGAGGGCGGCGGAGCAACAGCGAGATTTCGCGGTAGGACTGCGCATGCTTGGAAAGGTCGTCGTAGAAGCAGACGGCATGGCGGCGGGAGTCGCGGAAGTATTCCCCCATGGCGCAGGCGGCGTAGGGCGCGATGTATTGCATGGTGGCGGGCTCGGAGGCCGAAGCGGCCACGACAATGGTGTAGTCCATGGCGCCGGCATCGGTGAGCACCTTTACCACCTGCGCTATGGTGGAGCGCTTCTGCCCGATCGCGCAGTAGATACAGATCATGTCCCCGCCCTTCTGGTTGAGGATCGTGTCCAGGATGAGGGTGGTTTTGCCGGTCTGCCGGTCGCCGATGATCAGCTCGCGCTGGCCGCGGCCGATGGGGATCATCGAGTCGATAGCCTTGATGCCGGTCTGCAGCGGCTCGCGCACCGGCTGGCGCTCGACCACGCCCGGGGCAAGGCGCTCGAGTGGGCTACGCTGTTCGGACGCGAGCGGCCCTTTGCCGTCCTGTGGCTCGCCCAGCGGGTTGACCACGCGCCCCACCAGGGCCTCGCCCACCGGAACCGACATGATCGTCCGGGTGCGCTTGACCGTGTCGCCTTCCTTGATTGCCGTGTATTCGCCGAAGAGCACGGCGCCGACCTGGTCCTCTTCTAGGTTCAGCGCGATGCCGGAGACGTTGTGGGGGAACGCCAGCATCTCGCCGGCCATCACTTTTTCGAGTCCATAGATTCGGGCGATGCCGTCGCCGACCGAGATCACCGAACCCACCTCATCCACGGCCACCGACTGCTGGTAGTTTTCGATCTGTTCGCGAATGATCTTGGTGATTTCGTCGGCTTTGATGGTCGCCACGGCTTGCTCCTATTCCGAGGTCAATCGTGCGCGCAGGCGGTCCAACTGCTCCCGCACCGAGCCATCATAGATGGTCGAGCCGATGCGCACGCGAGCGCCGCCAAGCAGCGCGGGGTCGAGCGCGTAGCGCGCTTCAATGCGTTTACCGGTGAGCCGCTCAAGCACCCCGGTGAGCTCGGCCTTCTGCGTCGAGCTCAATTCTTCGACTGAGGTTACTTGCGCCTCGGCCACGCCCAGCCGGGTATTGAGCAGCGCATCGAACGCCTCCCGGATCTGGGGCAAAAGCGACGCCCGGCGGTTCTCCACCACTACCAACAGAAAATTCCGCAGCGCCGGGCTCGCCCCCAGGCGCTCGACGAGCTTTTCGATCACCGCTTGCTTGCTCGGCCGTGCAACCGCCGGGCTGGCCAGGAAGTTGACCAGGTCCGCGGATTCGCCGAGCAGCCCCGCGAAAGCGGCCAACTCCTTTTTGATCTGCGGGGCGACGCCGCGTTCGATGGCCACATCCGCCAAGGCGGAGGCGTAGCGCTGCGCCAGGGCTCTCAATTCGCGCTCCTCGCAAGGTCGTCGAGAAACGTTCGGAAAAGCGAAGCCTGCCGGTCCGCAGTGAGCTGCTGGCGGATGAGCGCGCCGGCGCGCTCGACCGCCAGGCGCGCCGCAATCGTCTTCAGTTCGATTCGCGCCGCTCGCTCGGCGGCCTCGATTTCGGCCTTCGCGGCGCGCGCGATCTTTTCGGCTTCGTTGCGGGTGACGGCGCGAAGGCGCTCGGCCTCGGCGACCGATTCGCGCTGCGCCGCCGAGCGCAGCTCAACTACTTCCTGGTCCAGCCGCCCAAGCCTCTCCGTGGCTTCCTTGAGCTGTTGATCGGCAGCCGCCTTTGCGGCAGCGGCTTCCTTGATGGCGGCGGAAACGGCCTCGGCGCGGCCGCGGAAGAATGCGGGCGCCTTCTTGGCAATGAAGTAGCCGCCCCCGCCGAACACCAGCAGGAAATTCAGCCAGCGGAAGAGCGTGCCGATGGGCGCTTCGGCCGGGTTTTGCGCTCCACCCTCGGCGGCGAAAGCGGGGGCCGCGACGCACGCAACGCTCAGCAAGCAAGCAAAAGCCGCAAGAGAAAGCCATCGCCGGACCGGCTTCATCGGGCGTCACTCATGGCTCGAGGCGGGGGCCGGCGGCCGCCGCTCCAGGATGACCCGCGCAATCTCGCCAGCCAGCGCCGGGCTCGACTTCTCGAGTTCGGCGCGCGCCGTGGCTACCTCGGCAGAGATCTTTGTCTTGGCCGCTCGCACCTCGTCGTTCGAGCGGTTGCGGGTGTCGCGGAGCAGCGCGGCGCGTTCCTCGAGCAGGCTGCGGCGGGCGGTTTCCTGCTCGGCATAGATCGCGGTGCGCGCCTTCTTCAATGCGTCCTGGTAGGCGCGGAGTTTCTCCTGCGCCGCGGCCTGGCTCGTCTCCGCCGCGCGCCGGGCGCCCTCGGTGCGGGCGCTGCGTTCGGCGAGCACCCGCTCGAGCGGGCGGAAAAAATTCGCCCGCAGGAAAAGGTAGAAAAGAAAGAGGATGACGACCGTCGGGACAGCCTGCAAGAACAACTCGCCGAGTTGGTGGAGTAGCTCCATCGCTCACTTGCGGGAAGAGGCTGCCCACCCGAAAAATTCAGCCCGCACATCAGAAGGCGCCCCACGCCTCTGCGGACTTCGCCGGGCACTGGACAAAAGAAGAAAATTTATAGCATCGGCGTCTGGTTCCGTCAACGACCGGCTCGGAGATGTGCCTAACTCAAGCTCTCGTTCTGCGGACATTGTGAACCTCAAGGAACCAGTTGAAAGTTGAAAGTGGCGAATGGCGAGTGGAGGCCCCTCCCCCCGGGTGTTTTTTGTAAGTGTTCATTCCAAGGCACCGGTTTAAGTCCTGAGATTTTGTAAGTGCGGATTGTAAGGGACTTGCGGGCGCCCGCCGTTGGCGGGTAAGTGCGCATTGTAAAGGACTTATCCATCTCGGCGGACATTTCTCGTAAGTGTGCATCTCCAAGATTACCTGCGCGGCTAAGCGCCGAATTCCCCGGTCGGGAGGTGAGGTCGGTGCGCAGAAACATAGCATCGAGCGGCGCGAACATGATCAGATCATCAACCTCGGAGATAAAAACGATGCACCCCGCCCCTTCGACTGCGCTCAGGGCAGGGCGGCAACTCTTGGTGCAATTTACGATACATGTTATCACAACGCCGCCCGAGCGATTGCGCGCATTGCGCATTTTCTTGACCTGGAAGAGGAAGCATTCGAACAGATTTTTGCAGGGTCGTACCTAGCCATTTGGGCGATGCGCCCACTTTTCGCCCACGCTAAGCTGGGGATTGTCCGGGCGGGATGCCCGGCTGGACAATCAAACCCTGGAGGAACCCATGCAGCACGAATCGTCTGTGTCAGGCACGTTGCGAGCGCTTTCCAACGAGTCTGCGAGCGCCATTGAAAAAGCGGGGCGCGCGGTGGTGGCGGTGCACGCCCGGAGGCGCATCCCGGCGAGCGGAGTCCACTGGCGGCCCGGAATCGTGGTGACCGCTGACCACACGCTGGAGCGTGACGAGGAGATCACCATCACGTTGCCGGATGGCCGCACCGCAGCGGCGACTCTAGCCGGCCGCGATCCCACCACCGACCTGGCCATCCTCAAACTGGAAGGATTGGACCTGCCGGTGGCAGAGATCGGCGACATTGCAGCCCTGAAGGTGGGGCATTGGGTTCTGGCTGCGGGTCGCACCTCCGAGGGCGGCTCGAGAGCCAGCCTGGCGCTGGTGGGTGTGGTCGGGCCGGCCTGGCGAACCTGGAGGGGCGGCCAGTTGGACCACACTGTGCGGCTGGACCGCAGGCTTCACCCCAACTTTTCGGGCGGGCCGGCAGTGGACGATCAGGGGCGCGTGCTCGGGATCAACACGTCTGCGCTGTCCCGGTACGCAGCGGTCGTGATACCTGCCTCGACGGTCGAACGCGTATCCGCCGAGCTCGAAAAGAAGGGGCACATCGGGCGCGGCTATCTCGGCGTCGGCATGCAGCCCGTCCGGGTGCCGCGGAAGCTTCGCGAGTCGCTGAAGCTAGCGAGCGAGACCGGAATCATGATTGTGGGAGTCGAGCCGGAGAGCCCCGCCGACAAAGCGGGCGTGACCCTCGGAGACGTGCTGGTGGCGCTGGACGCGAGTCCCATTCGCGACATTGACGACGTGCAGGCTTACCTTGCCGGCGAGCGCATTGGCAAGCCGGTGAAAGCGTCTATCATTCGCGGTGGAAGATTGGTGGAGGTTGTCATCGCTGTGGGCGAACGCCCAGCGGCGAACTGAGCGCGCCAGGAGCGAGCGAGTTCTGGCGCGCGCGGCGGCCGAGTTTGCGGCGGTCAGGAGCAGCCGAGAGATGCCGTGATCAAAGTGTTTGTGTGCGCCAACTCAACCGTTGAACTCGCCGGGCTGGAGGCACTGGTACAGTCGGCCCCCTCGCTCGAACTGGTCGGAAGCAGTCTGGGAAGAGCCGGGCTGAGCCAGCAACTCGCCGATGCTCAGGCTGATGTGCTGCTGGAGCGCTCGGTCCTGGATGGCCTGGAAGATTCGCGCTTGCCGGACCTGGATCCGCAAGACGTCGCGAGGGTCGTGCTGGTGGCTGAGCCGGAATTCACCACGGCCCTGGCGGCGATGCAGGCAACGGATCCGGCGCTTCGCGGGGTTCTGCCCGCCTGGGCGAGCGCGAGAGAGATTGAAATCGCCATCGAAGCGGCAGCGGCAGGACTGCTGGTTCTCCACCCCGATGTGGTGGAGCACCTGGCGACAACATCGGGCGCCCCATCCCGTGCTTCGAGCGCCGCACCCGGGCAGCAACTGTCGCCGCGTGAGAGCGAGATACTGAATTTGCTGGCGGCGGGCCTGGGGAACAAGGAAATCGCCTGGCGGCTCAAGATTTCAGACCACACCGTGAAGTTCCACGTCACATCCATCTTTAACAAGCTGAACGCTTCGAGCCGCGCTGAAGCCGTCGCGATCGGAGTCCGCCGGGGTCTGATTATCCTGTAGACGCCGCGGGCAGTGGCCTGTTGATGGCACCCGAGCGTCTGCGCGAGCAGGATGCGGCCTATCCCCGCAAGCTGTCACCGAGCCGACTCGTCAAGGAGAATGTCCAGGCAGTCGCAGCAACCCTTTCGGTTGTCCAAGGGTTCGATAGAAGAAAGAGTTGGTTTTTTCCTTTGACAAATACAACGCGGAGTGCTACCAGGTGGCGCAGACTCCGGCCAGCTAGCAGCCGCCGTGCCGTCCCCTTTCCGATTGAACCACTGGCCGCGAGGGGATCTTTCTGCGGAGGATCAACCATGAAGCGTCTATGGATTGGAATCTCCCTCTGCATGCTCTTTGCTGGTTTATGGAGTATCCATCGCACGTCAAAAACAGCCCTGGCGCAGAACAGCAGTCCATCCTGGCCCCAGTGGGCCCAGAACCCGCAGCATACCGGCTTTCTGAGGGTGGCCGGGCAGAACCTGAATGAGATTCTGGCGGATATTGTGTACGACCCGCTTGTCCCTAACGAGTTGGCGGCAATACTGAAGGCGACCGGTCAGGCGGGTCTGCTTGTTCATTACCAGGTGCCACTGGTCGACGGAGACGACGTGTTCATGGAATCCAAGTCGGGAATGTACAACAAGGAAAGCTACAGCACGCAGGACTGGCACCAGAACCGTTTCCAGTGGCAGAACGGGCAACTGGTCAAGGAGTGGACCTTCGACAGCGACTGGAAGGCGCCCGGCAATCAGAACGACTTCTGGGAACCGGTGTACCATGCCGTGCTCGCCAACGGTTTCGTTTACGACCCAGGCGCCGGCGGAACCATCTTCAAGCTCAACAGAAGCGACGGTTCGGTTGTGATCCGCATCAATCCGTTCGGCTCCATCGATTCCAACACGTTCACGGCCTCGCCGTTGACCGCTGACAGCGCGGGCAACATCTACTACAACGTCGTGCAACTGGCGCCCGGCGGCCCGAGCTTCTACAGCAAAGATGTCGTCGGATCTTGGCTGGTCAAGGTTGCGCCCGATGACTCGGTCACCAAGGTAAGCTACGCGTCGTTGCTGGCGTCTGCGGTGATCAAGGGCGAACCCGTTCCCGGCCCGAATGACCCCTGCAAAGTACAATTCGCTAACAGCCAGCTCCCCTGGCCTCCGAGCCCGGACGCGGAGCCGCCGACGATTGCCTGCGGATCCCAGCGCCCGGGGCTGAACGTGGCGCCGGCCATCGCACCCGACGGCACGATCTACACCGTCAGCCGCGGCCACTTTGTCAGCCGGTACAACTACCTGATTGCCGTCAATCCCGACCTGGCCGGGAAGTGGGCGGCCTCGCTGCGCGGGCATCTCCACGACGGCTGCAACGACGGCACCGTCAGCGGAAGTGTGCTTCCGCTCAACGGCACGCCAGGCGGCTGCCGCGTGGGGGCGCACAACGGGGTCGATCCGGGTACCAACGAGCCCGGGCCGGGCCGCGTGGTGGACGATCAGTCGTCTACCCCGACCATTGCACCCAACGGAACTATTCTCTTCGGCGCCTACACTCGCTACAACTATTTTCAGGGTCACTTGATGCAATTCAGTGCCGGCGGCGATTTCCTAGGAGCCTATACGTTCGGATGGGACAGCACGCCGGCCATTTTCCCCCATGACAACACGTACTCGATCGTGATCAAGGACAACCACTACAGCGGTGGGTCCTACTGTGACGTTGATGCGATTTGTCCCCCCGACCGTACCGCCACCAACCCGGCCAGCCCTGAAGCTTTCTTTGTGACGCAGCTCGATCCCAAATTCAATGTTGAGTGGAAATTCCAAAACACCAATACATTGAGCTGCAGCCGCAATCCCGACGGTTCGGTGACTTGTGTTGATGATGGAAGTCATCCGCACAGCTTCGAGTGGTGCGTTAATGCCCCCACCGTAGACACCCACGGTGTGGTCTACGCCAACAGCGAGGATGGAAACCTTTATGCCATTAAGCAAGGCGGTATCTTGAAGCAGAAGATTTTCCAACAATTGAACCTCGGCGCCGCCTACACGCCGGCCTCGCTTGGCGGAGACGGCAAAATCTACTCGCAGAACGCGGGGCATCTCTTCGTGGCCGGCAATTGAATCTGCTTCGATCGGTGGCAAACCTGCGGGCTGTGTGTGGTGATCTTAGGCGGGAACGCGCAGTTAGGAGCCGGTTTCAGAACCTCATTTACTTGCAGGTCTGACATCGCGGAAAGCGGTCGATATAGCTTTCATAGCATCGGTGCGCTTGCGTCAACGATTCGCTTGAAAAGCCCACCCCGGACTGCCTGCTCAATTTCTTGATAAACGGGATGATGCCTTGCGTGAACGGCGGATGTTGGGACAGAGGTTTGTTTTAGCGTCTTTACCGCAACACCGTGGTGTAAAAGGCGTTTCGACTTGACCGGAGGTTTCTGCCGTACGAGAAAACGATCGTATGACTCCCGAGCACACGGAACTTGCATTGGATCCCCGGATCCAACAGCCACCCTTTCGCAAGGAAGTCTTGCGAGGGATCCGTAATTCTGCCGAGATCAAGGAATGGCCCCAATTTGACTGTCAAGAAGGCATTTCGATGCACGATCTTATCGACCTCCCAGTTCCACAAGACGTACTCGCGGCCCATGGGAGAGCTGCCCTTTTTTCCATTGCGCGTTCCGATGTGGCCGCGCAGCCAAAGGGTATTGTCCCGCTCTAACCCCAGGGCATAAAGCTCGTCGAAAGGAACTTGCCCAACGGTCCGGCCGGCATGGAATTGACCGTTCATTTCGTAATCATCGCCGCGGGAGAGAGGAAGCCAGTGGAATCTCAGGGAGCCTTCGATCTTGGCAAAAGAGCCCGGAGCGCGCGCAAACAATCGGCCGAAATCACCGGAGGCAAGCGCGTCGACCGTCATTCGCCTGTCGGGGTTTCTTAGAAGCCGATAACCAACGCTGGCTTGATACTTCAGAGACAAACCATCGGTGAAAAGCAGGCTTGCCGGGCGGTCGACACCAGTGAAGTTCCGAAATTTTCGATCCGCAAGGGAGATGCCGCTCCTCCAGCGCAAGCGACTGCCAGCCACAGACCGAATCTCCGCTCCTATCTCCAACTTCTTGAGCTTGAGGTCAGAGATCGGCGAACTTGAGGCCTGAAAAGTCCCGCTGAGATCCCAGTTCTCATCCCTCCCGTCCAGATAAACCTGAAGACGCCATCCGGGGTTTTGCCCCAGTGGGGCGGAGAAGGACGCTTGGAAGCGGCGCTTCTGCGCATCCCATCGCAGCATGGCTACAATGTTGATCGCGGAGTGATTCAGATTATAGAGTTCCGGGTAGATCGTCTGATAAGGTAGTCCCCGCAATAAGGAAATAAGTCCGTCCAGCTTGCCATCTCCCCAGCCATTTCTTTCCGTCGAGCGGAATAACAGCTTGAAGGATTCTTCCCTTTCGGGCTCGAGTTCAAACCGCTGGCGAGAAAAAATCTCCAGATTTTCAATGCGAGCCTCGCTCGTCCGGAGATCATCGAGCTGCAGGATGCTCAGAGGAGAAAACGCAAACGCGCGATCCAGAAGGATGGCGCGGACCCGGGGCTCAGGATCGAGTTTTACATCGGTGATTCTGGGCTTTCCGATTCGATTCCAATGTCGTATTGCCGCCTCGAGATTGCCTTGCAAGAAATATAACGTGGCCAAGAAATCTTGTGCGTACACGTTGCCGGGGTCAAGGCGCAGAGCCTGTTTCAGATAGCTTCCGGCTTCGGAGAAGTCCTTGCGCTGGTAGGAGACCCCAGCGAGCTCCAGAAGAAAACGTTTATCCTGAGGTTCCTTTTCGTGCCCGGCCTTAAAAGCGGCCTTCGCTTCCGCCCAGCGCTGCAGGCGAGCAAACGCCAGCCCACGATACAAGTCAAGGTCAGCGGGATCGCCCGCCGCCGGGGGCGTGAGCCGGATAATCTCGTCCCAGCGCCCTTCGGCATAAAGCCGCTTCACAATGGCAACACGGTCGGGATTTTCTGGGGGCTTTGCGTCCTGCAAGGGAACCGATAAGGAGAGGAAAAGTACTAGGAAAATCACTCGCCCTGCTTGGGAAGGACGAGAAGCGTCCAGTTGGCCGCCGCCTCCCAACTCTTCTCAAAAAGCGATCGATCCAGCCTGAGTAGCTTGCGCCTTGCGGGGTCATTTACAAAAATGAAATCCCGCTGCCAGTCCAAACCGCTCACAACGACGTAATGGAGCGGGTCCCTTCGGCCTTCTCCTTTCAAGCAAACAATAAGGGGCCGTCCTTTGGAAAGGTGATTTTTTAGATCTATCCATTCGCCCTTAAACGCAAACTGGACAAAACCCGCTTCCTCGAAATACCGCTCCATGGCAGCAGCAGGGATGCCGTTTGCCTCCCTCGAATAGAGAGCCTGCTGGATAACGCGTGGGTCCGCCCGCGCAGAAAGCGTCTGGTCCCGGCTCTTATCTCTGTTCCAATATTGCATCACCATGGAGATTGAGGCGGCGCCGCAACCATTTTTCTCCTGCTTGACGAATGGAACGTCCAGCCAAACTCCGGGTGGGCCGTTTGCTCCCGCTAGGGAGAAAACGGCCAGGGAGAGAGCGGAGAATCTGGCGACCAGCCGAGTCATCACAAATCATCTATCGAGCGGCCACGATGATGATGACGATCAAGGCGGCTGCTATAGCGATAATGATATAGGTGAGCTGCTGATTGGTAAGACTACCCGCGGCAAACTCGTTCTGAACCTTGTCGGCACGAGCGGCTAAGCGCGCCAGTTCTTCATCACCCAACTGTGAAACAGCCTTCTCCACTCTTCCATAGGGGAGGTTCACTGACTTGAGAGCCTTATTGGCTTGTTCGGAGGAAAAGAACTTTAGAATCTTACCTTGGTTAGTCTGCCTGACTTGGGCAGCCGCTACGGCGTCCCGGCGAAGATCGGCCGTAGATACGACGTGTTCTTGCGCCAGCATGTCTATGGGCAGGACGAGGGCCGAGAACAGCATGGAAACAACCAGCACGCAGATGGAGCTTCGGAAATTGATGTTCATGAATCCTCCTGGTGAGCCGGGCAGTGCGATTATCCTGAAAATCGGCACGCTGTGCAAGGCGCCCGCAAAATCCTGTGCCCACCGGAGCTAGCCTGTGCCGAAAGCTTTCCTTCGATGCGGCTTCATTTAACCTATCGGCGGGACGGTGCTATCCTAGCTGACCGACTCACTTTCAGAGGAGACCCTGATGCCCGGATTTCCCGGAGTGGACTTCATCGGCTTCGACTCCCTGCTGAGCGATGAAGAGAAGCTGGTGCGGCGGACGGCGCGGCAGTTTGTGGATGAGCAGGTGCTCCCCATCATCGAAAAGCACAACCGCGAGGGCAGCTTTCCCATGCACCTGCTGCCGCAGGTGGCTGAGCTGGGCTTCTTCGGAGCTAACCTCGCCGGCTACGGCTGCGCTGAGATGTCCAACGTGGGCTACGGCCTGGTGATGCAGGAGCTCGAGCGGGGCGACTCGGGCCTGCGGAGCTTTGTTTCGGTTCAGAGCGCCCTGGTGATGTATCCCATCCACGCGTTCGGCAGCGACGCGCAGAAGGATAAATGGCTGTCGCGGCTGCAGAAAGGCGAGGCGATCGGCTCCTTCGGGCTCACCGAGCCGCAATTCGGCTCGAATCCCGGCGGGCTGCTGACGCGCGCCGCGCGCCGCGGCAATTGCTACGTGCTGAACGGCGAAAAGATGTGGATCACCAACGGGTCGCTGGCCGACGTGGCGGTCATCTGGGCGAAGACCGAAGACGACACGATTCGCGGCTTCCTGGTGGAGAAGGGCACGCGAGGGTTCAAGGCCTGGGACGTGCATGGCAAGTGGTCGCTGCGCGCTTCGGTGACCTCGGGCCTGGCCATGACCGACTGTGAGATCCCTGCGGATAACATGCTGCCTAAAGCAGAGGGCCTGAAGGGCCCGCTGAAGTGCCTCACCCAGGCGCGCTACGGCATCGGCTGGGGCGCGGTGGGCGCGGCGATGGCGTGCTACGCCACGGCGCTGGAATACGCGAAGACTCGCAAGCAGTTCCAGAACCGGCCCATCGCGTCGCACCAACTCGTGCAGGACAAACTGGTCTGGATGATCACCGAAATCACCAAAGGGCAGCTCTTGGCTCTGCACGTCGGCCGGCTGAAAGACCAGGGTCGGGCGGACCACACGCACATCTCCATGCTGAAGATGAACAATGTCTGGATGGCGCTGGAGACGGCGCGGAAGGCCCGCGACATCCTCGGCGCCAACGGCATCGTGGACGATTACTGCATCATGCGGCACATGAACAACCTCGAGTCGGTGTCCACCTACGAGGGCACGCACGATATCCACAAGCTGCTGATCGGCGAACGCATCACCGGGATTTCTGCCTTCTTCTAGGCGCGAGTTCCCGGTAACCACCCTGGATTGCATGAGGAGCAGCGTCTGATGCGAGACCCAACGAGCATACAAGAGGGCACTCCGGCTTTCCGCAAACTCGGAGCGACCTGCGGTGTCACGTGTCTCCTGCTGGCTGCGTTCGTCGCCGGCGGCTCGGCGGCGAGCGCTGCGGAAAAACCCAAAGTGCGCGCCATCACAGCGTTTGTTCGGCTGGACCGCGCCAAATACCAGGCGCAGATTACCGAAGCGCTGGAGATGCTGCGCAAGGCCCGCGCCGCCTACCAGCAGGCCGGCTACGAGGTCCAGACCATCCGCATCTCCACGCAGCCGTTTCCGGAGTACACCAAGGGCGCTTCGCGGGAGGAAGTGCTGGCGTTTTTCCGCGCCTACGACGAGCTGGCCAAAAAAGAGGGTTTTGACGCGGCGATCGGCCCGGCGATGCTGGCCGACACGGACGACCCCGCCCAGGCCGAGCTGCTGGGCGAGATCCTGCGCAGCACGACGGCGCTGAATGCGAGTCTGGCTGTTGCGGGAGAAGACGGCGTGCATTGGAGCGCCGTGCGGGCGGCGGCGAGGCTGATGAAGTTCCTCTCCGAACGCACGCGGCACAGCCAGGGCAATTTCAATTTCGCGGCCACGGCGCTGGTGCCGCCGCTGACGCCGTTCTACCCCGGTTCGTACCATACCGGCTTCGGCCATCAATTCGGCGTGGCGCTGCAGTCGGCCAACGTGGTCGCCGAGGCCTTCGCCGGCGCGGCGAACCCCGATGCGGCGCGGTCGGCACTCGCTGCGGCGCTCACCCAGCACGCGACGTCAATCGAGGCTATCGCCAGCCGCTTGGACCGGGATACCGGATGGGGCTATGTGGGGATTGATTTCTCGCCGGCGCCGCTGAAGGAGGTCTCCATCGGTGCGGCCATCGAGAGCTTCACGGGCGAAAAATTCGGCTCGGGCGGCACGCTCACGGCTGCGGCGCTGATTACCGAAGTCCTGCGCAGCATCCCCGCAAAGCATACGGGCTATTCCGGGCTGATGCTGCCGGTGCTGGAGGATGCGCGCCTGGCCGAGCGCTGGAGCGAGGGCCACATCACGCTCGACGCCCTGCTGGCCTACTCAGCCGTGTGCGGGACCGGCCTGGATACCGTGCCGCTGCCGGGCGAAGTGACCGAGCCAGGCCTGGCCCGCATTATCGGCGACATGGCCAGCCTGGCGGTGAAGCTGCGCAAGCCGCTTTCGGCCCGTCTGCTGCCGGTAGCCGGCAAGAAGCCCGGCGAGCGCACGGAATTCGACGACCCCTTCCTGGTAAACGCCACGCTTCAGCCATTGCCGTAGGGAGGCTTGGTGCGCTGCGCCGAATTGATTATGATAGGGCCTCTTCTTTCATAGGCAGGCGTTCCGAATCCCGAGGCATGGCAGGAGCAGCGGGAGGCGCGCCTCGGCAGGTGCAATCGAGAACGCACCCCTTCGAGCAGGAGCGACGATGGAAACCCGGTTGAGCTTGGAATTCCTGCGCGTGGTGGAGCAGGCGGCGATGGCCGCGGCGCGCACTATGGGCCTGGGCGACCGGCACAAGGCCGACCAGGTGGCGGTGGAGGCCATGCGCCAGGTGATGGACACGGTCCGGATGGACGGCACCATCGTCATCGGCGAGGGCGAACGCGATGAAGCCCCCATGCTCTACATCGGCGAGAAGGTGGGCGCGGCGCACGGTGAGAAGAACACGCATTATCCGGCGGTGGATATCGCCGTGGACCCGCTCGAGGGCACCAACCTCTGCGCCACCGGCGCACCCAACGCCATCGCCGTGCTCGCCGCCAGCGAAAAGGGCGGGCTGCTCCACGCCCCGGACCTTTATATGGAAAAGATCGTCGTGGGGCCGTCCTGCAAGGGTGCCGTTGAGCTGGATGCGCCGGTGATTGACAACCTGCGGGCGATCGCCAAGCGGCTGGACCGCGACATCGAAGACCTGGTGGTGATCGTGCTCGATCGCCCACGCCACGAGAAGCTCGTCAACGACATCCGCGCCGCGGGCGCGCGCATCCGGCTGATCGGCGACGGCGACCTGTCGGCGGGCATCTCAGCCGCGGTCGTTGGAGCCGGGGTTCACGCCGTGATGGGCACCGGCGGGGCGCCCGAAGGCGTGCTGACCGCCGCGGCCCTGCGCTGCCTGAACGGCCAGATCCTGGCGCGGCTGGTGGTCTCCAAGCCGGAGCACGAAGAGCGGCTGGCCAAGATGGGCGTCAAAGACTTCAAACGCATCTACGACACGGAAGACCTGGCCCCCGGCAAGAAGATCATCTTCGCCTGCACCGGCGTCACCGAGGGCAACCTGCTCCGCGGGGTGCGCTTCTTCGGCGAGGGCGTGCGCACGCACTCGCTGGTCATGACGTTTCACGAGCGCCAGGTGCGCTTCATTGATACGGTGCACCTGGAGAAGCGGCCCGACGTAAAGGTGCGTTTCGCGTAGGAAGAGCCGCGCTTCCTGCGTCATCTGAGCTCGCCGCTTCGAAGTTTTCAGCGGACGAAGATTCCTTCTGCGGAATGCCCGGCCCGGCATGACCAGAGGGGAATCAGGGAACATCCCTCTGATTTCCCGCGTATCCTCTGCCAGCGCGCTCTGGGGAGACAGAAATGTCCACAACTCCGATACCACCGCCCCAAAAAAGCAGCAACTGGCTCTGGTGGCTCCTCGGCATCGCCGGCGCTGCCGTGGTCCTGTTGATTGTAGGCGGGCTGTTGATCGCCGGGATTGTCCTGAAAAACGTGCGTGTGAACCGGGCGACCCGGGAAGTGGAGGTCAGCACGCCGGCAGGCGATCTTCAGGTGCGGAATACACCGACCAAAGATGCCGGATTGCCCGTTTATCCCGGGGCCGTGCTCGACGAGCCGGGCAATAATGTCGAGCTCAATTTTCCTGGAGAACAATTGGTGGGGATCACTGTGTTGCAATACCGTTCGTCAGATTCACTGACCAAGGTGGACGCCTGGTATCGCGAGCGCCTGGGGTCTGACTTCGAGCGGGACGGTCCAAGCAGCAAGCATGGCAAGCTCGACGAGCGCGGGGTGAACGTCGGGACGGACGGCGTCGGCTACGTATCGGAAAAAGGCGACCTGGTGCGCTTTGTGGCTATCAAGAACAAAGGCGGCGGTGTCGAGCTTAGGCTCGGCCGGATCGGCAAGCGGGAGGCGCAATAGCGCGCCCACCGGAATCATCGCGCAGAAAAAAGCAGCGGCGGCGCTCCCGGCGCAGTCCGGGAGGGTGCGCCGCCGCTGCTGTGTGAGACGAGTCGCGCCGCGTCTCAGCGGTGCCCCGCGACGCCAGGGTGGCCCGGGCGCCGCGCCATTGACGGTATTTTCGAAGGCAGCCCCGGGCGCACCTGACCGTTGCTGTCGGCCACGTGGTCGCTGATGGCCTGCAGGCGTTTGAGGATCGATTGCCACTGCTCCCAGTCCAATTGCCGCAGGAACGGCCGGAGGCCCTGGATGAACGGGTCCTCCAGCAGCGCCTCACCGTTCGATTCAGGGACAAAGAAGCGGTTCAAACCCACCCCAAGCGCTTCCGAGATTTTTTCGAGCGTGCCGAGGCTCGGCGTCATTTGGCCGCTTTCGATCCGCGAAAGGTACGAGCGGGAAACGCGAGAGCGGGCCTGGAGTTGACTCTGAGTCATGCCGCGGGACTCGCGCAACTGCCGGATGCGCTGCCCGATGTTCTCCACCGTCTCGCGGTTCGGCCACTTTTCGAATAACTGCCGGTCGTCGCCCGGCAATTCCTGCGGTGCCGGTGGCGGGATGAGATATTCCACTTTGGGCGGCAGCATGCGCAGGCAGCGGCGGCAGTTCCCCGTGCGGGTGCGGTACTGCACAAGTCCGCAGACCTTGCAGCGGACCACTTCGCGATCCATGTCCGTTTGTGCCTTGTTGCCGTTGTATTCCGACACCGACTCCTCACAGACTCATCTGGCATACGGATGGGGGAGGAACGTCTAACGGGGGGAAGGCAGCAACTGGCGCCCAGACATTCTGCGGGTCAGGGCGACCGATGTCAAGGCTTTTCTTTCCTTCCGGGAAAAAACGCGGGGTGTCCGGCCGGGTTGAATTGCATATACTGATGGCCGAGAAGGATTCGATTCGCGAGGACCAACGATGCCGAGTCGCGACGACGCCTGGGCCCTGCTATGCGAGTACACACAGAACGAAAACCTGCGCAAGCATGCGCTGGCGGTGGAAGCGTGTGTGCGCGCCTATGCGCGCAAGCTCGGCGCTGATGAAGAGCTCTGGGGCCTGACGGCGCTGCTGCACGATTTCGACTACGAGCGCTGGCCCAACGACGCCCACCACCCCACCCAGGAGCATCCCTACCAGGGCTCGAAGATCCTCCGCGAGCGCGGCTATCCCGAGGAGATGATCCGCGCCATTCTCTCCCATGCGGACTACAGCGGCGTGCCCCGGCAGGCGCCGCTCGAGCACACCTTGTATGCCTGCGACGAGCTGGCCGGCTTTCTCACCGCCTGCGCGCTGGTCAAGCCGGGCAAGAGCATCTTCGAGGTGGAGACCGACTCGGTGAAGCGGAAGCTGAAGGACAAGGCCTTCGCCCGCGGCGTCAACCGCCAGGACGTGCTGCGCGGCGCCGAGGAACTGGGCGTGCCGCTCGAGGAGCACATCGGCTTGTGCATCGAAGCGATGCGCGGCGCCGCCGACCGCCTCGGCCTGGAGAAAAAAGCCGGCGCCTGAGGCTCAGACTTGATCTCCGCAGCGCGAGCAGCGGGTAGCGCTATGCTCGAATTCTGGGCCGAACGACGTTGGTCGCATCATAGAGGAAGCTGCTCGCCATGCCGCCGATGGTCTTGCTCACGCGCTCTATGGTGGGCGTCGCCTCCTAAATTTAAGCAGCACGAAAGCTAGGAAAACTGCCAGAAACGCTAGGGGTAGTAACCACCCGGCCCCTGCTTCGACAAGACGCCCGATGACCCCTCCCAAGCCCACGTCCTCAAGCCAAGAGAACAGCTTGGGCCCTAAGAGCCCCAATGCGAGAAGCATGACAACGAGCAGAGCGAAAAGCACTACCCAACGCCTGGTCGAGATGCGCCCTCGCCCAGACGGCGACCAAATTCTGTATACGACCGGAAGAATGCCGAAACCTGCGGCAATTATTGCGACTCGCACTAGGACTCTGCCAGGGGTGTTCGCCCACATCGGAGAAGGGAGCACGTATCCAGCTATGACGGCTACAATGAGTACAACCAGATATTTGAGCCAGGTGGCCTGCCTTAGGTCGGCCATCTCTCCCTCCCTTCCATTGGGGGCCAAATTCTTCGCCTATCGCGCCGTCGTAGCTGAAGGATACGGCAGAAGTGCCCTGGAGGATCTGCGCAAGGCAATTCCCCTCGTCGTAGGTGTAGTTGACTACCGCCTCGCCAGCCACGGTCCCTCGTTCCGTCGAATTTTGTACAGGTTATCGTTCGGCTGAGGGGATCAGCAAAGTTCAGATTTGCCCACGGAGTTCAAGAAGAGCATATTGTGCCCACCCGCGCACGCGCTTGTCCGAGTCAGTCAGGAATGATTCGATCTCTCGCTCGTGATCTTTCGAACTCTCCAGGCGGGTGGCCGAGTTGGCCCACCTCGAGCTGTCTGAGGCCGAGGTGGAGACTTTCCAGCGCCAGCTCGATTCCATCCTGACTTACATCGAAAAGCTCAAGGAACTGGACACCACGCAGGTCGAGCC
>Ga0207646_10000151_pt1 | contig 95358 bp, 76 predicted proteins | sample KBSK5502metaG_FD_184343 | JGI IMG/M metagenome (GOLD analysis project Ga0207646, IMG submission 184343) | Corn, switchgrass and miscanthus rhizosphere microbial communities from Kellogg Biological Station, Michigan, USA - KBS K5-50-2 metaG... | ecosystem: Host-associated > Plants > Roots >... | reverse complement strand
CCGGAGATACCCGCGGGCCGGATGGCACTGGTCTCGGACTCGCGACCTTATTGCTCGGTGATGTCTCCAACATCAGGCGCTACGTGAGCACAAGCACGGATGCGCGTGAGCGGCAGTGGCGCCACTTCTACTACGGGCAGGATACCTGGCGCATCACACCGAAACTGACGTTGGCCTACGGCCTGCGCCTGGACATCATCAACCCGCAGACCGTCAATAAAGCTGGCAACGGCGGCTTCCTCGACTTGAACACCGGAGAGATCAAGGTCGCCGGAGTCGGCGGCATTGGCCTCAATGGGGATGTCGAGAACAGTGTGAACTTTGCCCCGCGCCTGGGCATCACTTATCAACTCACCCCGAAGACCGTGCTCCGTCTCGGCTACGGCCGCAGTTACGACATCGGCGTCTTCGGCTCGGTCTTCGGCCATTCGGTGACACAGAATTTGCCGGTGCTCGCGGTCCAGGAGCTTAATCCGACGAACGACTTTTCCAAGGTTTTCACCCTCGCGCAAGGGCCTTCGGCCCCTGTCTTCCCGGCCGTGCCTTCGAATGGTCGCTTCAAGTTGCCGAACGGAGTCTTCGCCCGTGCGTTGCCCGAAAAGCAGCGGCTGCCCACGGTGGACGCTTACAACGTGACCGTGCAACACCAGTTGACCAACACGATCTCGCTCGAGGCGGCCTACGTCGGCAACAAAGGGACGCACGTCTTCGCCGGCGGCGGCCCCGCCTTCAATATCAATGAAGCGACCCTGGTCGGTTTCGGCACGCTCTCGACCGATCAGCGCCGGCCCTTCTTTAATAAGTTCGGCTGGACGCAAGGCATCGACTTCTTCTGCAACTGCGCGGACAACCGCTACGACGCGCTGCAGACCAAGATCACCAAGCGCTTCTCCCGCGGCCTCTCGTTCCTCGCCCACTACACCTACCAAAGGGCGCTGAACAACGACGGCAGTCAATTCTTCTTCAACCGCGCTTTGAATCGTGGCCCGGAAGATTTTGACCGCACGCACAGCTTCGTCTTGACCAACGTCTATGAGCTGCCCTTCGGGCGGAACAAGCGATATTTGTCGGGCGTGGCGAGGCCGGCGGACCTGATCATCGGCGGGTGGCAGTTCAATTCGACGACTACGGTCCAAAGCGGCTTCCCGTTCAATGTCGGCTTCGACACCGGCGGCATCAGCGACACGGGGCCGAATCGTCCCGACATTGTGGGCGATCCCAAGACTGGCGGGTCGCGGACCCGGTTCTTCGATCCGACGGTCTTCAAGGCGCCGGCCAAAGGGACCTTCGGCAACTTGCCGCGCAATTCGCTGCGCGGGCCGAAATACTTCAGGACCGACGCCTCGCTCTTCAAGAAGTTCATCTTCAGCGAGTCGAAGAATCTGGAGTTCCGGGTTGAAGTGGTGAATCTCTTCAATCACGTCAATCTGGATCTGCCTAATTCATTCATCGGCAATCCAGCGAGCCCCAACTCCGACGCTGGTCGCATCACCTCGACCGCCTTTTTCGGCAACGATCTCCAGCGTAATTTCCAATTCGCTCTAAAGTTCGCCTTCTAACGGCTTCGAGCGACAAAGATCCGATATCATGAGGGGGGCCTCCTTGGGCTCCCCTCTTTTCTTGTGCTATCCTTCATTGACCTAACTTGACGGCGAGGAGGTAAGGATGAGTCAAAAGATTACGGCGATTTATGCTGACGGAGTCTTACGGCCGCTGACACCGCTGGAACTGCCTGAGCAGACGCAAGTCGAGATCGAAGTGCGGCAGGTAACGGTGCCTGGGGCGACTGGCGCCGACGAGCGCCATCGGATTCATCAGGCGCTGGTCGCTGCTGGTTTAGTCAAGGAGCGCCCGGCCGCGCCAGCGCCAGCCCATCCGCTCTCTGCCGAGGAACGAGAAAGACTTGGCCGCATTTTCTCTGTCGGGAAACCTCTGTCCGAAATCATTATCGAAGAACGTGAGGGACGCTGATGGCGGCTTACTATGCCGACAGCAGTGTGCTCGTCAAATGCCATGTGCCGGAGACCGGCGCTGCCTGGTTTGGCGCGCTGGCTGCACCGGCCGCAGGCCACATCATGGTCACGGCTCAGATCAGCTTGGTCGAGGTTTACAGCGCCCTGAATCGCCGAGTGCGTGAAGCTTCAATCAGTCTTCTGGATTAACAGACCATCCTAACCATCATTGATCGCGCACGCATGGCAACCCTGCCCAAGAAGTTTTTATGAAGCAGTTGTTCATCGCATTGATCTTGAGCCTCGTCTCTGCCACTGTCACCGTCGCACAGGGGCAGCCCGATCAACTGGCGCCCACACTCGCCGAGGCCCGCACACTCATCAACGAGGGTCACCCCACAGCCGCGATTGCAAAGTTGCGCGCGTTGCCGAATCCCACTGACGTGAGCGTGACGCACCTCTTGGGCATCGCCTACTACCACGCGAACGACCACGTCCGCGCCATCGCCCAGCTCGCCCCCATCGTGGAGCAGCTTCCGCCGGATTCGCTGCAGCGGCGCGAAGCCATTCAAATCCTCGGGCTCTCGCACTACCTCGCCGGCCACATCCCGGAATCAGTTCCCTTCCTCGAACAGGCGCGGGCCTGGTCGGCCAATAACACTGAGCTAGCCTACGTGCTGGGCCTGGCCTATGTCCAAACGCACCAGCCGGCCAAGGCCCGCGAGTCATTCGCGCGCATGTTTCGTGTCGCGCCGGACTCATCGGCGGCGCACTTGTTGACCGCTCAGATGATGATCCGGCTTGAATTCGAGGAATTCGCCGAGGCCGAATTGAAGCAGGCCATCGCGAAAGATCCCAAATTCCCGCAGGCCCACTACCTGCTCGGCCAACTCGCGATCTTTCGCGCCCGGTATGACGAGGGCATCGCGCTGATGGAGCGCGAGATCGAAATCAATCCCGGCTTCTCGATGGCTTACTGGCGGCTGGGAGACGCTTACACCCGGCAGCTCAAATGGGACGAAGCGATTCCACCATTGCAGAAAGCGATCTGGCTCAATCCGTACTTCAGCGGTCCGTTCATCATCCTCGGCAAGGTCTACTTGAAAAAGAAGGACCTGGGCAACGCCGAAGGCATGCTGCGACAGGCGGCGCAGATGGATCCGAATAACGCCTCGGCGCACTACCTGCTCGGCCAGGTCTTTCAGCAAACCAACCGGCCGGAAGAGGCCAAGCGCGAATTCGCATTGGCCGAGAAGCTCCAAGGCAACTCAAACAGGCAGGAAAAGTAACACGTCGGGATTGCGGTTTGAAATTCAGATTGCAGATCTCTTCTTCTGCGGTGCACATTGGATGATGATGAAGTCTCGACTCTGGCCATCATTGCGTCTTTGCCTCGGCACTATTTTTCTGCTCTCCGTTTCGAATCCCTCCAACAATCCGCAATCCCCAATCCGCAATCCGCAATCGCTCTGGCCCTCTCCGGTCACTCTCGTGGACATCGCCGCGCAAGCCGGTCTGACCCGGCCGATCATCTATGGGGGCGTCGAGACGAAGAAGTACATCATCGAGACCAACGGCTGCGGCGTGGCGTTCTACGATTATGACAACGACGGGTGGATGGACGTCTTCGTCTTAAGCGGCACGCGGCTCGAAGGCTTTCAGAAAGGGCAGGAGCCGACCAACCGGCTCTACCGCAACAACCGTGACGGGACCTTCACCGACATCACCAAGCAGGCGGGGCTGACGCACACGGGTTGGGCTTCGGGACTCTGCATCGGCGATTATGACAACGATGGCTATGATGATTTGTTCATCACCTACTGGGGTGCGAACGTCCTCTACCACAATAATGGCAACGGCACGTTCACGGACGTCACAGCCAAAGCAGGATTGGGATCGGATCAAATCCGTTGGGGGTCGGGGTGCACCTTCATTGACTACGACCGTGACGGGCGGCTCGACCTGTTCGTCGCCAACTACCTGAGCTTCGACCTCAAGACGGCGCCGATCCCAGGCGTCTCCGCCAACTGCACGTGGAAAGGCATCGCCGTCAATTGCGGGCCCAAGGGACTACCCTTCGCCAGGAATTGGCTCTATCACAACAACGGCGACGGCACCTTCACCGATGTTTCAGACAAGTCGGGCATCAGCCAGGTGAAGGAGCGCTACCCGATGACGGCGGCGGCGGCCGACTTCGATGAGGACGGCTGGACAGACATTTACGTGGCCTGCGATTCGACGGCGAGCATTCTTTATCATAACAACCACGACGGCACCTTCACCGATGTCGCGCTCGAAAGCGGGGCGGCCTACAACGAAGACGGCCAGCCGCAAGCCGGGATGGGGTTGGCCATTGGCGATTACAACGGCGACGGGCACCTCGATATCTTCAAGACGCATTTCGCCGATGACATTCCGGTGCTCTACCGCAACCTGGGCAAAGGCATGTTTGAAGACGCGACGATGGCCACGGGGCTGGGGAGCGTGACCCGATATGTCGAGTGGGGCGCCGGGATGCCGGACCTCGACAATGACGGCTGGCCCGACATCGTCTACGTCACCGGCAATGTCTATCCCGAAGTTGAAAAATACTTCAAGCAGTACGCCTACCGCGGGCCGCGCCTCGTTTTCCGGAACCTCGGCACCGGCCGTTTTACGGATGTCACCGAGCAGAGTGGTCCCGGCGCCCTCGCCCAGCATACCAGCCGGGGCTGCGCCTTCGGTGATTTCGATAACGACGGCGACCTGGACATCTTGGTCATGAATATGAACGAGCCGCCTTCGCTGCTGCGCAACGATTACGCCGGCCCGAACTACTGGCTCAAGGTCAAGACCGTCGGGGTTAAATCAAATCGCACCGGGATCGGCGCACGCGTTGTCGTCACCACTGGCATGCACCAGCAGGCGCAAGCCGTGCTCAGTCAAGCCAGCTACTATTCGCACAATGACCTGCGGCTGCACTTCGGCTTGGGCGAGAAAACGAAAGCCGACCGCGTGGAAATCTATTGGCCGAGCGGCCAGGTGGAAGTCCTCAAGGATGTCGCGGCCAATCAATTGATCACCGTTAAGGAAGGCTCCGGCGTGATCAAGGCCGAGCCGGGTCCGCTCAAAGGTTCGAGACGATGAGACTCAATGTACGCCGAGCGTGGGGACTAAGAACTCTTCAGCCGCGGCATCGAGTGGGGCGGGGTTTGCTTCACGGTCTACTCGGTCGTCTGTTTCGCCGTCTCGTTCGCCCTGCCGCAACTCGCGATGCGGACCAACCTCAACTTTTTCATCGTGCTGCCTGAGGTCTCCGCCGCGCTCACCTTCGGCTGGATCGTGAAACATATTTTTCATAATAGCGAGGTGGCTGTGGTCGCGATGGGGGGCGTGTTCATGCTCATCGCCGCACTGCTCGTGCAACTGGTCCGCGATGTGGGGGCGGAGACCGCACCGAAAGAGCACGCCGTATTCGAGGCTGCGGCGCATGAGAAATTCACGCTGCCCGAATCAGCGCAGCCCGTCCCCAACACGGGAGCACAACCAGTCTGCCGGATCGAGCCTGAAGAATGAAGGGTCCGAACGGCCATTTATCTGCCTCAGCGACTGCGCCCACCGTCTGAATTCACTCTGGTCCGGCCTGGCCGCAGGATGATGATCAGCTGTAAAAGGGCCATGACCACCCCGCCCAGGAAGGGGATGGCAAGTCCCGTTCGCAAGGCGCCTGATCTGTCCGACACAAGTCCCACTGCCCAGGGAATCAGCGCTCCACCCAAACTGGCCAGCACGAAGATGAATCCGGCCAACTGCGGCGCGAGCGCCCCCAAGCGTTGCGTGAAGATCGCGAACGTGGTGGGGAAGACTGGGGCCATTCCAAAACCCGCCAGCCCAGCGCCCACTGAAGCACCCATGATTCCTCCGCTTCCCAGGATCATCCCCAGACCAGCGATCGTGGCGAGCAAGCCGCCCATGACTAGGGTCTCACCAGCAACCAGCCGCAATGCGGCCGGGGCCGCAGCCCTGCCGATCAATAGTCCTGCCCAGAACAGTGACTGCACGATTGCCCAGCGAGATGAAGGAGAGGTGTCAAGGCGGCGCGCGAAAGAGGCGACCCAGCCGCCGGTGGCAGTCTCGGTTCCGGTGTAAATAAAGATCAACCCGCCGGTCAGGAGCGCGTACGGACTCAGCCAGGCTCGGATGGTCGATGATCCGGAGGGCGAAGCTTGAATGTGCCCGGGAGAGAAATCGAAGGGAGGGCACCTCATAATCGGAAGAGAGATGCCGGCCAATAGCCCTGCCAGACCTAATAACGGCCGGTCCAGACGGCCGCCCTGCGCAAGCCAGGAGATGAGTGGCGGGCTGAGGACGGCACCCAGCCCCCACATGAAATTCAAGATGTTGAGCGCCGCCGCCCGCCGCTCCGGGTACATCTCCGAGATCAAGAGGTTGGTCGCCGGGATGGTCAGACCGAGGCCAAGGCCATAGGTGAAGACCGAAACCATGCCCACGGCCCAGGGGCTGACGCCGAGGCAAGCGACAGCGGCGGCCATCCCGCCATAGCCCGTCGCCAAGAGTGGTAAGAGCCCGAATCTTTTGATCAGCGGCCCCGAAGCCGCGGCCCCGAGCAGCGCCCCCGCAAACTGCGCCGTGAACAGGCGACCGGCCTGCGCATCATCCAGCCGCCACTTCGAGGAGAGCATCGGCAGGAGGGGGCCAAGCATGGTGTTCACGACACCAACCAGCAAAAAGCCGGCCTGAGCCAGGATCGCCAGCCGCCTCGCCGGCGGTGGCGGAGAGATGAAGGATGCGCCTTCTGTCATGCTGGCTACGGATGGCGGGCTGCGCTATCCGGCACGCGGCCCGAGATGAAACTTTTTCACCACCGAGGAGACAGCGGTTCGCAGAGGCAAGACCAACACCGCTGTGTGCCTGCGGCGTCCTCGGTAGTGAAAAAAAGTTTCAGTCGTTACCGCGCACAGGATCACACTCTCAAGTCTTGCTCCGTTCCTTCCGCGGGCGTTGGCCTGGTTTATTCACCGGTCGAGCAAGCGCCGTCGATTGGCGGATGACCAGTTCCGGCTCCACGGTCACGAGTTCAGGGTAAGGTGCGTGGGGGCCGTTGGCAATGCGCCGCAACAAGTGTTCGGCGGCCAGCTTGCCCATCTGCCAGAGAGGTTGCCGGATCGTGGTCAGGGCCGGATTATGGAAGGCCGCCGCATGCACGTCGTCAAAGCCGATCACAGAAACGTCTTCAGGGACCTGGCGGCCGGCTTCGCGCAAGGCACGGATGGCCCCAATCGCCGAGATGTCGTTGAAGGCGAAGAGGGCGGTGAACGGCTCGTCTGCGGCCAATAGTTTTTGAGTGGCCACATAACCCGTCTCGGGGGAAGGAGAATCGCCTTCCAGTTGCCTGACGAGTTGGGGATGGATCGGGACCTTGAGCCGGCGGGCCGTGCCGCGAATCGCGGCCCACCTCACGGCGGTGTCGGAACTGAAGTCTTGGCCTTTGATCACCGCCAGGCGGCGGTGACCGAGTTGCGCCAGGTGTTCGAGCGCCAGCGCCGCCGCCCGCTCGTGATTGAGCACGATGTTGGTCACACCTTCCGCGTCTTCATGCCCTGAGACGGCGACGACCGGCAAAGGCGATGGGCGGTGCTGCGGCGTGTCGACGGCGATCAGCCCCTCGACACAGCGCTCCAGGAAAAACTGCGGGTAGCGTTCGATCAAATCCGGCCGGTGACGGTGGCTGGCGACGAAATAGAAGTAGCCCTCTTGCAGTAAATAATCTTCAACCCCACTTAAGACCATCGCGGAATAGCCGTCGCTCAATTCCGGCACGAGCACCCCCAAAGTGTAGGTGCGCTGCGCCCGGAGCGAGCGGGCGATGAAATGTGGCCGGTAGTTGAACTCCCGGGCGGCCTCGAAGATGCGGTCCTTCGTCTGCTGCGGGATCGAGCTGGCCGCGGCCGATCCGTTCAGCACAAGCGAGAGGGTGGTGGGAGACAGGCCGAGGTGCGCGGCCAGTTCCTTCAAGCCGACCGGACGATTGGCCCCCCGCCCGTCCGCGCCATGGTCTTTATGGATCCTCTTCTTGCTTGGCACCGCGCGAGTTTCGCACAACGAAAAATTCAAATCAAGCCGGAGGTGGGACGGCCTTGAGTTAAATCGCTTGACGCCTCCGGGGCAAAGTGCTATATACCGGCCTGATCTAGTAAATCGTTTTAGTAAGCTTAATCGGGCGGTTGCGGCCAGTGATCGGCGCGGGGTGTAGTGTCATCTCTCACGGCTCATGGAATGGGCCGAGGAGCATGCCGGCTCAGCTCAATCACCATTTCCGTCACCGTCTCGGGTCGCGGTTCCATCAGCAATCAATTTCAGACCAGGGAGGGATTGGTTATGCGCCGGCTACTTTCTTCTTTTCCACGCGTCGCCCTGTGCTCACTGCTCGCAGTGCTCTGCGCCGCGACCGCACGCGCGCAATTCAAGGCCAGCATTCAAGGCACGGTGACGGACGCGTCGGGCGCCGTGGTTTCAGGGGCCACCGTCACGGTGACCAACCTCGAGACCGGGAGGACACAGCATGTGGAGACGAGTGGCGATGGCTTCTACCGCATCTCAGGTTTGCCGCCGGGCAAGTACAAGGTCACCGCCGAACTGACAGGGTTCAAGCAGAAGGTGCTCGACGAGGTCACTGTCAACGCCGAGGAAGAAAGGGGAATCAATCTCAAACTCGAAGCTGGCCCGGTAACGGAGTCTGTCACCGTCACGGGCGAGTCGGTGCAGCCGCTTCAGACCGAGAACCCGAACATCGACCGCGCAATCACCAATCGCGAAGTGCTCCGCCTGCCGCAATTCGGGCGCGACCCTTACGAGTTGATCCGCCTCACGCCGGGTGTCTTCGGGCAAGGCGCCCGGAGCGGCAGCGGCGGGGCCGTCAACCTGCCGAACACGACCGGCCCGGGCGGCTCGAGTACCTCAGTCTTTCAAGTCGAGAATCAAGTGCCGGTCAGCGCCAACGGGCAGCGCGTCTCGAACAACAACTTCCAACTCGACGGCGTCAGCGTCAACAGCCTCGGCTGGGGCGGGGCGGCGGTGGTGACGCCGAACCAGGAGTCGGTCAAAGAGGTGCGCGTGCTCTCCAGCAGCTACTCGGCCGAGGACGGGCGCAACAGCGGGGCGCAGGTCAAGGTCGTCTCGCAGAATGGGACCAACGAGTTTCACGGCAGCGGCTTCTTCAAATACAGCGACCCCGGTCTGAACGCCTTCAATAAGTACGGCGGGACGACCGGCAACCCCAACATCAACGCCCCGCCGGTCAGGGTCCAACGGCGCTTCCGCCAATTCGGCGGCAGCCTCGGCGGCCCCGTCTACCTGCCGCGCTTCGGCGAAGGCGGCCGATCATACTGGGAGGGCAAGAACCGCCTCTTCTTCTTCTTCTCGTACGAAGGGCTGCGCGAGAAGACCAACAACACTTACAACTTTTACGTCGAAACGCCCCAGTACCGAGACTTGATCAGTCAGCTCAGGCCGAACAGCGTGACGGCGCAGGTGCTCAATTCGTCGGGCGTCCTGCCGCGCATCGTGCAGGTCTTGCCCGCCGATTGCAGCATCTACGGCAGCAACGCGGCGACCCAGTGCCGGGTCGTTCCCGGCGGATTGGACATTGGCTCACTGACAAGTGCGGTCGGACAATATGTCACTCCGGCGACGGGCGGCGGATTCGATAATATTCCGGACCTGCTCTTCGCTCAGCTCGCGAATCCCGCGCGCACGCGCGGCGACCAATTCAACACGCGGATCGATTACAACCAGGGCAGCAATGCGTTCGCCCTCAGCACCTACTTCACGCGCCGCAACGATCTCAGTGCCGATACAAATGCACAGAGCCGTCCGATGGCCGACACCAGCTTCAAGCCTCTCAACTCGGCGGTCACGCTCACCTACAACCGGACCCTCTCCACCACCATCCTCAACGAAGCGCGTGCGAACTTTACGCGGTTCGCCTTCAACCAGGTCGAGTCCTCACCCGACGTGAACTACGGCATCCCCCGCGTCGAGGTGGAAGGACTACCGATCCCGGGCCGCATCCGATTCGGCGCGCCGCGGGGAGAGACCAGCCCCGGCGTCTTCGCGCAGAACACCTACGCGTTTCGCGATACGTTGAGTTGGGTCCGGGGGAACCAGGCCTGGAAGTTCGGGGCCGAGGTCACCCGCGAGCAGAACAATAACAACCTGCTGGGCGGCGCCCGTCCCGACTATTCATTCGTCGGGCTCTTCAACCTCGCCAACGACGCGCCGATCTTTGAGGCGATCAACACCGACCCGGCTACGGGGCTGCCGGCCAACGCCCAGCGTTATTTCCGCACCACCGACTACGGCTTCTTCGCGCAGAACGACTGGAAGGTGCGTCCCAACCTCACGCTCAACCTCGGGCTGCGTTATGAGTACTTCACCCCGCTGCGCGAAAAGCGTGGGCGCATCACCAACCTGGTCTTCGGCCCGAACGGCTTGAAAGACAGCAAGGTCGTGGTCAAGGACGAACTCTTTGAGCCGGACCGCAACAACTTCGCGCCCCGTTTCGGCTTCGCCTACGACCCGAAGAGGTTTCAGGATAAGCTCGTGGTGCGCGGCGGCTTCGGCCTCGCCTACAACCGCATCCCCAACACGCTGTTTGATAACACGCGCGGCAACCCGCCGTTCTTGGCCCGCAACAGCCTCTGCTGCGCCTCGGCCTCAAACCCGTTCGTGGGCGGGACGATCCGCTACACGCTCGGCAGCTCACTACTGAATTATCCGGTGAATCCCGCGCTGGCCAAAGGGATCGATCCGGTGACGAACGGGGTCATCGGCAGCTCGGTGGAAATCTATGGGACGCCGTCCGAGGTGCCGAATTCCTACGTCTACCTCTACTCGCTCGATGTTCAGTACAGCCTCCCGTGGAACCTCGTCGCGACGCTCGGTTATCAGGGGAGCGCCGGGCACAAGCTGATCCGGCTGGTGAACCAGAACTATCTCTTCACGAACAATCCGTCCTTCAGCCAGGTCTTCTTCATCACCCCGGACGTGAATGCGAACTACAACGCCTTGAACGCCCGCCTGACGCACCGCTTCGCGCGGGGCTTTCAACTCGACGCGATCTACCGGTGGGCCAAGAGCATTGACACGCTCTCCTACGAAGGCCCCGGCTTTGTCACCAACCAGACCTTCCCGCAAGACCTGAGCACCGAGCGCGGGCCTTCGGATTACGACGTGCGGCACTACTTGACGCTCTCCGGGTTGTGGGACCTGCCACTCTTCAACACGCGCACGGACCTCGCGGGCAAGGTGCTCGGTGGTTGGCAACTCAACGGCATCTTGACTGCGCATACCGGTTTCCCGTGGACGCCGGTGACGAACCGGCCGTCGCTGGTCACGCCCGGCGGAAGAACTCTTTCGCCCATTCGCCCGATCGCTTATCTCGGCGGGGCGTTGGATGACACTTCGAACAGCGCCTTCATCCGGCCCGGCGGCAACTTCCCCGGCGGCGGTGACCGTTACTTTGTCATTACCGGGAGCGCCCAGCGGCCGGGCATCGGGCGCAATTCCTTCCGCGGGCCGCATTACTTTTCGGCTGACCTGAGCGCGGTGAAGAGGTTTAAGTTCACCGAAAGGTCGGGGCTCGACTTCCGGGCCAACCTCTTCAACGCTTTCAATAAACTGAATCTCCAACACATTCAGTTCGGCAGCGCGGGCGCGCTCGTTGAGAATCCGAACTTCGGCCGCTCGCCGGGTGGGCTGGCCGGCCGCGTGGTTGAATTCCAGGCGCGGTTCTTCTTCTAGCTCACGTCCTTGAGGACGCAAGGGTAGAATGAATCACCAGGGCCGCCAGGGAGAAATTACCCTGGCGCCTTGATGGTTTAGTGGTGAAGCTGAAGGGGATTGTCAATGAAGTTTGAGAAGCTGGCGAGCGGGCTATTGATGCCGACGCTCATCGTTTCATTGATGTCCTCCGCTGCCCTGCCGCGGCAGCACACGGACATTGAAAAAAGAATCGATGCCTTGCTCGCGCGGATGACGCTCGAAGAAAAATTCGGCCAGCTCCAGCAGCTCGACGGCGAGGCAAATGGGAACTACCGCCCGGAACATCGCGACCTCATCCGCCAAGGTCTGCTCGGCTCGACGCTCAACGTGCGGGGCGCGCAGAGGACGAACGAGTTGCAGCGCATCGCGATGGAAGAGTCGCGCTTGAAGGTCCCGGTGCTCTTCGCCTTCGACGTGATTCACGGCTACCGCACGATCTTCCCGGTCCCGCTCGGCGAAGCCAGTAGTTGGGACCCGGCGGCGGCGGAGCGTTCGGCAAGTATCGCGGCCGCGGAAGCCGCGGCGGCAGGCGTGCGCTGGACTTTTGCGCCGATGGTGGACATCGCGCGTGATGCGCGCTGGGGTCGCATCGTCGAAGGCGCGGGCGAGGATCCTTATCTTGGATCCGTCATGGCCCGTGCGCGAGTGCTCGGCTTTCAAGGGCGCGACTATGGCGCCCCCGATAAAGTCCTCGCCTGCGCTAAGCACTGGGTCGGGTACGGGGCGGCCGAAGCGGGGCGCGATTACAACACGGTGGACATGTCAGAGGCGAGGTTGCGCGAAGTCTTCTTCCCGCCGTTCAAAGCGGCATTGGACGCGGGCGTCGGGACTTTCATGAGCGCCTTTAACGACCTCAACGGCGTGCCGGCTTCAGCCAATCCATTTACGCTGACCGAAGTTTTGCGCGGCGAATGGAAATTCGACGGCTTCGTCGTCAGCGACTATACATCAGTGCAGGAACTCATCAACCACGGGCTGGCAGCAGACGGGGCGGAGGCGGCACGCTATGCGCTCAGCGCGGGTGTGGACATGGAGATGGTCAGCCGGCTCTACAACCGGCATGGGCCGCAACTGATCAAAGAGGGCAAACTCTCCCAGGCCGCGGTCGATGAAGCGGTGCGGCGGGTGCTGCGCATCAAGTTCCGGCTGGGGCTGTTTGAGCAGCCGTATACCGATGAGGCCCGCGAGCACACCGTCATCTTGAGCCCGGCACATGTCGCGGCCGCGCGCGACATCGCCGGGCGCTCGATGGTGCTCTTGAAGAACGAGCGCGAGACGCTGCCGCTCAGCAAAAGCGTCAGCTCAATCGCGGTCGTCGGCCCGCTCGCTGACGACCGGCAGGCGCCACTCGGCTCGTGGACCGGCGACGGCCGGAAGGAAGACGTGGTCACCCTGCTCGCCGGCATCAAGGCGAAGGTCTCTCCGGGGACGAAAGTCGCCTACGCCAAAGGGTGTGAGATCACGGGCGATGCGGCGGCAGGCTTCGATCAAGCCGTCCGCCTCGCACGTGAAGCGGACGTGGCCGTCGTCGCCGTGGGCGAAGCGGCGGAGATGAGCGGCGAAGCTTCTTCCAGAAGTTCGCTCGACCTGCCGGGCCGCCAGTTGGATTTAGTCAAAGCGATCTCGGCGACGGGCAAGCCGACCGTCGTGGTCTTAATGAACGGCCGTCCACTCACCATCAACTGGATCGCAGAGAACGTGCCGGCAATCCTGGAAACCTGGTTTGCGGGCATTCAGGCAGGCCACGCGATGGCTGATGTCATCTTCGGGGACGTGGCCCCTGGCGGCAAACTTCCCGTGACGTTCCCGCGCGCGGTCGGTCAGGAGCCACTCTACTACAATCATAAAAGCACCGGGCGACCGCCGGATGCTCAAAATAAATACACGTCCAAATATCTCGACGTGCCGATGACGCCACTCTACCCGTTCGGCTACGGCTTGAGCTATACGCCATTCAAGCTCTCCAATCTGCAATTGAGCGCTCAGCGCATCCGCCCGGAGGGACGACTGACAGTGAGTGTCGAGGTGGAAAACACCGGCCGGCGCACGGGTGATGAAGTGGTGCAGCTCTACATCCGAGATTTAGCGGCCAGCGTCACGCGGCCCGTAAAAGAGCTGAAGGGCTTCGAGCGCATCACGCTTCATCCTGGAGAGAGGCGCCGCGTTGAATTCACGCTCACCCCTGAGCACCTCGGCTTTTACAATCGTCAGATGCGTTTTGTGGTTGAGCCGGGCAGGTTCAAAGTCACCGTCGGCACTAACTCAGCGGACGGGCGGGAAGCGAATTTTGAAGTGGCCGAGAAATAAGCATGAAGCTGGTTCATAAATCAGAGCAGCGAAGCCTTTGGAGTGCTGCGGCCTGGCGCAGCTTTCCCAGCTTTGCATCCGAGCGCCGGGGCATCGAGGGGCGACCAAAGCGGTGCCAGGCGATACTGCTGGCGAATGTAGGGCCGCGCACAAAATGTCCGACAAGCTGCCAGCTTGTCGCGGTCTCGGCGAGCGAATCATTGGGTTTGACGCTCAAGCCGGCGACAAGCTGGCAGCTTGTCGGACCTGGGTTGAATTCGCCAGCAGTATCCCAAGTCACCGCACTCCAAAGGCTCTGCATATTTCTGCTCATCTTCGCGCTGACCGCTAACACCGGCTTAGCGCTCGCTACTCGACGTGCAACCCGCCAGTCGGGAACATCAACACTGTCAGCCGAGGACCAGACATTTCTCGAAGACCTCTCGCGCCGTTCATTCAGTTTCTTCTGGGAGCAGGCCGACCCGACGACCGGCCTCGTGCTCGACCGCGCGCACACTGACGGGTCACCGCACCGCGAAGACCGCCGCCATTTCGCGAGCATTGCCGCGACGGGGTTCGGCCTCACCGCGCTGTGCATTGCCGCCGAGCGCCGCTGGGTCGAGCCGCGGCAGGCGCGCGAGCAGGTGCGCACGATCTTGCGCTTCTTTGCCGAGCGCTCGCCGCACGAGCACGGCTGGTTCTACCACTTCGTAGACTCCCGGACGGGCGAGAGGTTTAGAAACAGCGAACTCTCGTCGATCGACACGGCGCTCCTGCTCGGCGGCGTCCTGACGGCTCGGCAGCGGTTCCGCGACGACGCCGAGATCGTGCGGCTCGCGACGCGGATCTATGAGCGCGTAGATTTCCAGTGGATGCTCAACGGCCACCCCACGCTACTCTCTCACGGCTGGAGGCCCGAAAGCGGTTTTATCAAGAGCCGCTGGGATCATTACAGCGAGCACACCATGCTCTACTTGCTGGCCATCGGGTCGCCGACGCACCCGATCTCGCCGGAGTCCTGGTGGGCGTGGAGGCGCGACTGGGTCACTTATGGAGATTACCACTACCTCGCCGGGGCGCCGACGCTCTTCACTCACCAATATTCGCACGCCTGGGTCGACTACCGCGGGCGCCGCGAGGACCGGGCGCCGCACATCGACTACTTTCAAAACTCCGTGACCGCCACGCAGGCCCACCGGGCCTTCTGCCTCGATCTGGCGAAGGAATTCCCCGGCTATTCGGCGGAGGTCTGGGGCATCTCGGCCTCCGACAGCGCTCACGGGTATGTGGCCTGGGGCGGGCCGCCGCGCCGAGGCCCGATTGACGGGACGGTCGTGCCTTGCGCGGCCGGCGGTTCGCTGATGTTCACGCCGGAGATTTCACTCGCGGCCTTACGCGCCATGCGGGAGAAGTTTGGCGAGCGCATTTACGGCCGCTACGGTTTTGCGGACGCTTTCAACCCCGCCACCGGGTGGGTTGATTCAGACGTGATCGGCATCGACGTCGGCATCACCTTACTCAGCGCCGAGAATTTGCGGACGGGAAATGTCTGGCGCTGGTTCGGGCGTAATCCCGAGCCGGTGAAAGCAATGCGATTGATCGGACTTCGGAAAGCAGACGAGAAAAGCGTGAAGCGGAAGAGTTGATCAGGTCGATTATAGTGTCGGCAATCTCAACGGGTGTCAGCGAGAGCCTGAAAGGCGCCTTCGACTGACGCACGTCAGGGACGCTCCCTCTAAATCCCTCCACCCCTCTGGCGACTGCCGCAAAGCCCCAGCGGGCGAGCCCCGAACGGGCCCCACACAGAGGTGGTAGGATGATGGCAGAGAGAGTCACTGGTCTTGCTGAATCACCGCCCACACCTCACCATCCTCCATCCACCCTGACAGCCTTGGAGTTTACGACTTTATGTCCTCAATGCAGCCAAACATCGAAGAGATGATCCGATTGCGTCAGACTTAGGGCCTGTCGAAAGAGGACCGGGCCGGGAGGCTCTACGAGCTTGGCCGTCAAGCCCAGGTTATTTATTTCGTCGCCACCTTGCCAGGCGCCGTTTTGTTGATTCGCGCTGCCATCAGGCGCACGAGTTCGGCATTGGTGAATGGCTGCCAGCCATGCGGCTTCATCGGCCGCCCGTACTCAAAGACGGCCTCCGACTTCGGGTTGTCGGTTGATGTCAAGCAGTCTTCAAGCAGATACACCGCGAGGTTCAGGTAGTAGTTGTCCATGTCGCCGCAGTAGACGTGGATCTTGCCCACGAGATCTCGCCCGATCCGGGGCCAGTTCTTCTCGAGGTTGTACCTGAGATCGTAGCCGTGATCGCGCATGTAGAGGGCGACCTCCTGATCGATCTTGCCCGTCAGCCGATCCCAGATCGGGCGGGGATAGCCGTCCTGGCCGACGGGTCCGTAGGCGGCGTCCCAGGCGGCGATTTGTTGGCCGGAACGCACGTGACTTCCGAGCACGGCCTCCAGGCGACTCATTTCTCGCATCGTCAGGGTGACCTGCCCATCCGGATTTCTCGAGAGCGGCCGGATGAGCTTGCCCCAATCCCCATTCGGTACTTCGAAGGCGTTATCATCCGCATAGACATTCGACATTTGATAACGCCGGAAATCTACCGGGTCGGGATACAACACCCACGTGCCATTGAAGAGCTTCGGATGGAAGACCTGCAGCGCTAAAGCTTCCCAGCCTCCGGTCGAACCACCCGTCAGCACCCGCGCCGGCGGCTCCGAGATGATTCTGAATTTTTCCTCCAGGTACGGAATCAGTTCCTTCGTGAGCGCATCGCCGTAAGGGCCATTGTTAGCGGAGTTCACCGCGTAAGAATCATCGTAGTAGGGCGTCGGGTGTTGAAAGGTCACCCCCACCATGCGCGGGAAGTTGTCGGACATCCAGGCCTGCGCGAACTCGTATCCCGTCTCCCTCGCGCTCCGGCTGAGCCTAGCTCTGCGCTGCTCTTCGCGTTCGGGAGTAACGGGCGGCTGAGTCGTGAAGCCGAAAGGAGTGCCGAGTCCGAAATGACCTTGAATGTAAATCGCCGGATACTTCTCCTTCGCGCTCTGAGCGTAACCCTTCGGCAGCAGCAGGGTGGCGCCGAGGTAAATCGGATGCCCCCAGAACTCCGACAGCAGCGGGCTTTGAAACTTCACCCGCTTGACCCATTCCGTGTCCGGCGGGATCTCTACCGGAGGCAGCTTCTTGGTCAGGCTGAGCTGCACATTGAAACCTGCGGCCGGATCCAGCCGGACTCGCTCGACCTCACTGACGAGGTTGCCCGGCGACTGATTCCACCTCTGGCCTTCCCACTGATCCAGATGGACCCAGATCACCTGGCCGTCCTTTCGATGAACCTGCGTATAGACGTTCAGCAGCGCCTGGACGTAGTACTCGCCCGCCGGAAGCTCTTTCAGGCTCTCGACCGGATACCCCAGGACGGAGGTGTCGATAACCGCGTGATCACCGGGCTTCAACGCCTGGATGTCCAGGCCGTAAAACGGAACGGATCCGTTGTAGGAGCCCGCCTGCAGCCGCGGCTCGACTCGATTATTCTTCGAGATCATGACGAAGAGACGGCCGGTGATCGGTCCGTGACCGAGCGATGCTGGATAGGAAACCTCGAACCGCGCGTCCGCCGCCGCCGTGTGGCCGGAATAGACCGCCAGCAGCGAGAGGCAAAGGGCTACTCCTGCAATGATCAGAATTCTTCGCTTCACCAGAGTCCTCCTCAGCAGCCCTCCTGCATATGAGAGCCTAAGGTCAGAGTTGACCGGGCGCCTCGATTAGCAATAACGTGGTAGCCAACGAACAAGTTAAAGAACGCGCTCCCCGCGCTCCGGCCCAACGAATTGTTCGGCGGCGCGTCCAATAAAACAACGAGTGAACCGTTGAACCGTCTACCTACTTGACTCTAGTCCCAGTCGCCTGAGATCCGCCGCCCGGATATGTCCAGGCGCAGCTAAAGGTGTTGCCGTCTTCACTAAACTTTCCCTTCATCTATGCCGGAGAACCTTTCTCTCCCGCCCAAATCGTGAGTGTCTCGCCGTCGTGCTAAAAGAGCCGCACCTTGAAGATTTGTGCAGGTGCAGCCCGAACTGCGCGTCTCTGGCGTCGAGCTGCTGCTGGGCAAGGGCTGGGTTCGTAAATGTACTGGTCTTAATTGGCAATACCTTTTAGGCAAAGCCGTCGGCGAGGGTCAAGGGGAGGAGAGGTTGAAAAAATCTCGAAATTATTGCCCCATTTTGTCCCAATCGGCGTTTTTGGCGATCTTGGGACAAAGCCGCATGGGCCGCATGGGTTGATAGGATGAGACTCACGAGATTTTCAGACCTCAAAAAGGGTTGGTGCCGAAGGGGGGACTCGAACCCCCACGGGTTGCCCCATACGCCCCTCAAACGTACGTGTCTACCAGTTCCACCACTTCGGCATGCGGGAGGCGATTGCTCATTGAAAACTCGGCCTCACTTCTTCTGCGGGGTGGCAGAAGGGGTGGCCGTCGGGCTGGCGCCGGCACTCGGACTAGCCGCGGCTGATGGCGCGGCGGCCGGGAGCGCCAGCGAGGGCGCTGGTGATGGCTGCGCGGTCGCTGGCCGCTCAGTCACCACTGAACGTGGCCCGGTGATCCCCGGCAAGGAGAAAATCAAGGCTAAAAACATGAAGATCACTGCTGCCACAATCGTAGCCTTCTCCAAGGGCTTTTGCGCGCCGCGCGGGCCGAACGCCGTCTGACTTCCGGCACCGCCAAAAGCCGCCGCGACATCCCCGCCCTTGCCTGACTGCAAGAGCACCACCAGGATCAAAAAAACGCAAGCTAAGATATAAAGTGTGTATAGGACGTAGACCAAACTAACACCTTCCTTGGTTTTCCTTCAGCATCGACGAGAGGATCCATGATCATTTTTTTCATCGCCCTCCGGCCCATCTGTCAAGGAAACATGCGCGCCGCTCGAGGAGCCCGTCACTCCGATCATGCTCACATCGCGCTGATCGTCCGGTCCGGCGCAAGCGATGATATTACGGGATAGGTCATCACCTGTCAACTCACTTACGACACGGCCACAGACCTTGATTGACAAAGCAATCGAATTCGCATACTATTCGGCGCGTCTTTCATACCTGCGATAATGGCCGACGAGGGTAGCACTCAGCCCTGTCCCATATGGCAGATAGCCTTAAAGTAACAAGTTGAAATTGGCTCTTTGTACTGGCGACTAATTTCATGATCGTCTTCAAGGAACGCCGCAACGCGCCTGCTGCGAGGTCTGAGAGCGGCACTAGACTTTGCTCCTGACAGCGCGTGACGAATTCATCAAGACTGCCAGTAAAACCACTGCTCTGCCTGAAGGCGCGGAGTAATAAGTCGGTGACAAAGGCACCCACGATTTGCAGCGGCAAAGCCTGCTCGCTCCGGCAAGGGCAGTTTGCAGGGCGGAGTGATCTTCAATCGCTCGAATCAGTCCCCGGAGTTTTGGGCTTTTGATCAACTGGAAAGCCGCTAAGACTTTCAAGAGTCGTGCCTCAGGCAAGGCTGTGTGCCGTGATTCAGATGGGTCACGATCAAAGATAGTTTGGATGTTGACGCGCTCAATGGCGCACAGTAAGAGTGTCATGACTGTGGTCGGCTGCACACAGCGAATCCTCCTTTTGTTACTTTTCCAGCGCCATTTTAACTGGCGCCAGGAGGAATGACCGAGGCCGCTGACTCAGTCAAGCTGCGCGCCAAGATAAAGGAGGGACATGATGCCGGACTGGTCGATAAAGATCGTTTCAACAGACGCGGGAGCGGCGTTTGTTCCAGGCCTCCAGGGCGCCAAGCCGGGTGATCCGCTGCAGGCACAGCAGGATGATCTAGTCACCTGGAACAACACGACCGACGAAACACATCAACCGTGGCCGACCGATGCAAGCGACAACCCGCTTCCCGACTCGAAAGTGCTGCCTAGAGGATCGGCGAATTATCCAATTGCCAACCCGTGATGGTCGGTGATGTGAAGGAAGTAGGATTATGGTAGACAAGGCACAGACGACTCGCTACGAACAGGTCAAACAGATTCTCGACCGCGCCGCCGCCGAAAGCACGGCGGACTATGACGGGCACCCCCGCTTCTGGCATCTGCCGTTGCCGCAGCTCCTGAATGTTGAGATCTACGGTGTGCGGATGATCGCGCCTCCTGAAACGGCTGCCCCCTCTTGCTGCCATCATGACGAGGCGGTCGGCGATACCGCCGTGACCAGTCGCAGCGCGAGGTCGGGTCTCATCAAGGGGCTGCGCGGCCGGCCCCCTTTTGATGGCTCACAGTACCCACCTCTGCCCTGGGGGGGCGAGGCTGTCCCCGAGGCGGACCTCAGCTTCATCGCCGACTGGATCGACGATGGCTGCCCGGCAGCCGACCACCAGATCTCCTTCGGCCTCGACGGGACGGCGACCGAGCCCACGCTCGAGAAGCTCGAGGAGAGCAACGTCGAGCCGACGGCGCGCCGCTTCGAGGTCTACGCGGGCTCGCCCAACGAATACAGTTACAGGTACGGCGAGATCAAACAGCGCCTGAACCTCGACTGTATGTCCGAGCCGCAGCTTGAGAAGCTGCGTTGGGCCTTCCGCGAGCTCTACCGCTTCAACAAGTGGCCGGAGGATCGGCGCAGCTACAACAACATGGCACTGATTCACCAGAATCACTGCCAGCATGGGTGGGAGCGCTTCCTGCCGTGGCATCGCGTCTATCTCTACGAGTTCGAGCAGGCGCTCCAGGACGTCTGCCCGGGCATCACGGTGCCCTATTGGGATTGGACGATGCCGCAGTATCGCCCGGAGAAACCCGAGAAAGGATGGATCATCCCGCAGTCCTACAAGGCCTACCTGACCAAGGAGTCGATCACTTACCTCGTCAAGCAGGCTGAACCGAAACTGCCGGATGAGGTCGGCGACACGCTGCTTCGGGAGATGGTCGAGCCGGGGCTCCGCTACACTTCCCCAACCACCTTCTTCGCAGCCGTGGCCAAGCTGACCGATCCGAAGTACACCGAGGACGACTATCGTGACCGCTTGATTGACGCGCTGCTCGCCGCCAATGCCTTGTGGTACCCGCTGCGTTATCCGGCGGAGTACTTCGACCCCAAAACCAAAGAGCCGCTGCCGATCAATCGCTCGATCTTTCATTACCACTACCCGACGCCGGAGGATATGGAGCAGATCCTCGCCCTGCGCACGTTTCGGGACTTCGGCGGGGGCAGCTTCTACGATGATTCGTTCGGCTTTCTCGATCAGAACCCGCACAACACGATGCACATCTGGACCGGGGGCCAGAACCCCGATCCGGAAACGGCCAAAGCGGCCACTCCGAGCGACCTCGGCAGCAACCGCAACCGTGGCGTGCAAGTAGCTGGCCGGAACTTTCACTCGCGAAGCGACCTCCACACGCGGCCGGCAGTCGGCGACATGTTGAGCAACCTGACGGCCTCCTATGATCCGATCTTCTGGCCCATTCATGCCAATATCGATCGCGTCTGGCACGAGTGGCAGGAGCAGAACCCGCAGTCGCTGCCGAAGGACCTCGAGGCCGTGCTCACCCCGTGGAGCTACACGATCGCCGACACCCTTGAGATGGCGCGTTTCGGCTACGAATACGTCAAGTGCGCCTACCTGGTGCCGGTGGGCCTGGAGACGCCGGTGGGCCGCTTCGTCTCGCACCCAATCAGCGTGCCCGATACGGTCCGCGGTGCTTTCCGGCAGGCGGAGGTGCGGCTGCATCGAGTCCCGCAATTGCCGCGCTCCTGCTTCATCCGGGTCTTCCTGAACTTGCCGGAGGCCGACGCCTCCACCTCGATTGAGGATCCGCACTACGCCGGGTACTTGGCCATCTTCGGTCATGGTTCCTGCATCGGGGGACCAGGCCACTGCGATCTGCCGCCCAGTCGGCCACGCCAGTACGACCAGCGGCCACGCCACCACAACACTCCGCGCAACCATCGCGTCAACGTGACGAAGACGGCGAAGCGCCTGCTGGAGGACGGAGCCAGAGCGTTGCAAATCACGCTGGTCGTGATCGGCGCCGACTATCGCGAAGAGCGTGAGTTGCTGCGGCTCGACGGCGTGTCGCTCGATTTTCTCGATTGATGCTGACGAGTGGGGAGAAATCTATGCCTACCAGCTACCGCATCCATCCCGGGATCGGCATCGCCCGACTCGGCAATAGCCCCGATCGCTGCTGCATTTCCCCGGAGCAGCCGGCCGCACTGCCGATCGATTGCGACCAGCGTGGCAACCCCTTGCTCTCGCCCGACGGCCTGACCGAGTTGACCGTCAAGACTTTCAAGGACGACGAGGGGCGGATCAAGCGCCAGGCGGCGCGCTTCCAGCTCTGGGCCTACGACGACGAACATCCCCTGGGGCGCCCCCTCAAGCTGGGCGATCAGATCGAAGGCGGTGGCAACGCCGGCACGCTCATTGACATCCAGTGGCGCGTCTACCTGGCGAACAAGAAAGCCTCCTGGTACGAATTCGAGCAACTCCAAGGCGAACATGGGTACGCGCCGGATCACCCGCTGCGCAACGCCGCCATCACGGATGAAGGAGCTCGGCAGCGCCTGATCATCGATCCCGGTCCCCGGACGGTCGATCATACGAACCAGCGGACGGCTCACTTCAGCCGCGACGGGTGCGACCTATACGCCCCGACCTTCCCCCCGCCGCTGAAGCCCAACTCCATCGAGACACTCGGAGACCTGCTCACCGATGACACCGGCCGGCTGCTCGTGCTCGGCGGCCACGGCCAGGCCGGCTCCTACCTGTTCGACGAATTCGGCCAGCCACGCATCACCGATTACGCCAACAACGACGGCTGGTTTGATGACACCTCGGATGGCCCAGTCATGGCCCGGCTGGTCATGTACTCGCCCTTAGTCGACCGGATTCGCTTCATCGACGTCGAGTACCCGGCCTGGGTCCTAGTTGGCTATCCAGCCTATGTGCCGCAGATCCTCGACGTGGTCACGATGGAGGACGTGATCGAGGACTTGGCCATCCGTCAGTTCGCCGAGCGGACCGATCTCTACGGCACCGATGGCACGTTCGCCGATCCGCCGCATATCGCGCCGACCGATGAAGGGGCGCTGATCCATTGGCGCGCCGGGCGCCTGCGCTGGAATCCCGACCATAAGCCATGGTTCTACCGCGACATCCGGAGGATTCTCTACCGACCCGACGAGTACAGCTATCTGTGCGACGTCCTCGGGCAGTCGAACTATCCGCACAATCAGTCGACGCGCGGTTCGTTCGATCCCGAGAAGTTGGGGCTGCCGCCAATGGTCGACCGGCAGGCCGTAGCGTTATGTGAGAAGAAATGCCTCGAGGATCACCACTCGGGACAACTGTTCGTTGACACGCTCGCGGCCGCCCTGGTGCCGATCGAGACAACCGCTCAGCGCACTCGTGTCAGCGTTAGCGGCAACGAGCAGCAGCTTATCAACGAGGAGAGCGTCGGCAAGTTGCTCGAACACCTGGCACGCTTCGCCCGCGACCTAATCGGTGACGCCCCCGGCCACGACTTCGACGATTACCGGCAGCGGTGGCGAGCCGCCTCGGCATCGCCATCGAGCACGGCAGCGAAAGAAAAACTTGAGCGCGCCGTAGACCAGATAGCTGTGGACCGGATGGCCGCCGCCAGGTTGCCGCCGCCAGGTGAGTTCGCTGATCGCTTCCGCGAATTAATCCGCGACCACTTGCGAGGATACCTCTCCGGTAAGCTTCTCGCAGAGTGCCGATGCCAGTGCATCGCGGCCAACACGCACGACCCGTATGGTCCCCTGAGACGTTACCTCTTCGACTTGCTGCGGGCACCCGGCGAAGAGAACCAGTTCATCATCGGCGGCAGACCGAGCAGCCGGGTCCACGATCTCCCGCGTATGCCTCTCCTCTGCGGAGATAACCCGATTACCAACACCTTGGCGTCGAAGTTTCTCCGCCTCACCGACTACCAGTTCTATCTGCTGCGTCAGTGGGCACTCGGCCTCTTCTACAACGAGAAACTCGAAGGCTGGGCGGACCCCGACCCCTGGCAACCATACGCAGATTGGGTGAACCGCACGGCGCGCGACCTCGACCGCGGCGTGATCGCCAACCTGCTAGGCGGCTCCTTCTGTCCCGGCGGGGAGGTCGGATGGGTCATGCGCAACGTGGCCATTTGGCGCGAGCCTTACCGGATCAAAGCGGATCCCGCTTTCTACAACTTTGGGCAGACCCCAGCCCAGGCCAGCGCCTCGGGGTCGGTGCCGGATAGCGACTTCGCGTTCTATGCCGGCGATGACCTCAGCCTGAAAAACGACTTCGTGACCGGTCTTCAGCCCGGCGACCTCACCAAGTACATGTCCGTTCCCTGGCAGGCGGATTTCAACGAATGCTCGACCCAGCCGATCGACATCACCTACGAGAACTGGAACGTCATCTATCCCGATAGTGACCACGACCAGCTGATGGAGCGGGAGCGCAGAGTCTGGGAGACCCTCTGGTGGCCCGCTCATCGTCCGCTTCAGACCTGGGAGTTGATTTCCTTCACCGGCGGAAAGGCGAATACCGCTTGGCGCGACTGGACGCCTGGCGTTCCGCAAACGAATGCCGGCGACCTGAAGATGGTCACAGAGTGGTGGCGGCTGGGCTTCATTCGCCGGAACCCATTCTTGCCTCCTGGTGATGTCAAGCCGACAACGCTTCCGCTAGATCAGAAGTACATCAGCCTCGAACGCACGAAATATGACAAGCAGGACTAAGGAGAAATAATGGGTGACAATCCATTCGCCGGCACCTGGACCTATCGAAGCCTGCTGAACGATGCGGACGTCAACCCGGCTTTCAATAAGCTTGAGTTTGGTCGCGGCACCTTGGTGATCACAGCGCCATCTTCTGATACGCTCGGCGGTACGATTGGCGGCCCCGGCTGGTCGCTCGACCTGCACGGCTCGATCGGCTACGGCTCGCCGGGGCAGGTTCGCTTCCAGGGCCGCGGCCTCGTCGGTGGAGAAGAGCGGGTTGACGACTACATCGGCTGGCTCGCGCCGGCTTGGCCCAATAGCAACGAGACGTTGCAGCGCGCGGCGATCGTCGGCTCCGTGGTGCGGACCATTCCGCACTCAGGGAGCAAACCCGGCACCGTTAATCCGGCAGGCGTCGTCGCCTCGTTCTACGCGGTAAGAGTGGGAGAGGGCGCGGCTCGTGTGACCTAGATGAGGGGCACACCAAGATCTGGGGCGGAGATCAAGTGTCAGAAGCCCGACCGTGAGGGAGGGCGCAGCGAGAGCGCCCTCCCTCACGGTCGGGCTTCTGACACCTCAGGCGGTCATCCAGATCTTGGTGTGCCAGGTGTATAGATGAGTTCCTCGTCCTTTGACGTTGCAATCGTCGGTGGCGGACCCGGCGGCTCGGCGACCGCCCTTTCGCTTCGCGCTCACGCGCCGTCGCTCTCTGTCGTCCTGATCGAAGCCTCGCATTACGAGACGCTCCGCATCGGCGAGACCTTGCCGCCCCCGGCGCGGTCCATCATCGAGCACCTGGGCGTGTGGGAGGACTTCCACGCTCAGCGCCACCGTGAAGTGTACGGGACGACGGCAGTCTGGGGGGCGGCCGTCCCGCTCGACAACGACTTCATCTATCTGCCGGCCAACACCGGGTGGCACCTCGACCGCGCCGCGTTCGACGCCATGCTCGCCGGCCAAGCCGAAAGGCAGGGCGCGACTCTCATCCTCAACACTCGGCTGCTCGAGACTGAGCGGGTTGGCCGAGCCTGGCGGCTGACCCTCTCGTCCGGCAGCCTGCTCGGCGCTCGATTCATCGTCGATGCGACGGGTGGCCCCGCGGCTTTCGCCCGTCGCCGCGGCGCCCGTTTCGTCGACGCCGACCGGCTCGTCGGCCTCTCCCGATTCTTCGAAGGCTGTGACGATGAGCCGCGCACCCTGGTCGAAGCCTTCGAGGACGGCTGGTGGTACACCGCCGGCCTCCCCGACGGGCGGCGCATCACCGCCTGTCTGACCGACGCTGACCTCGCTCGCCGCCTGAACCTGAGCCAGGCGGAACAGTGGTGCCGGAAGCTCGCGGCCATGCCCCACCTCGGCGTGATCTCGCGGGGAAGGAAGCCTTGCAGCCCCGTGGTCGTTCGCTCCGCCGGGTCGCGTCGCCTGGAGCCGGCGGTTGGCCAACACTGGCTGGCGGTCGGCGACGCCGCCTCGCGGTTCGACCCACTTTCCTCCCAGGGGATCGTCAAAGCGCTCCGCTCTGGGATCTTCGCATCCTATGCCGTCGGCGATCTGCTCACGCGAGACGATGAGTCCGGCCTGCGCCGGTATCGCCGCTACGTGCTCGAGGAATTCAAGAGCTACGCCGATCTCCGCACGAAATACTACCGACAGGAGCAGCGCTGGCCGGCGAGCGAGTTCTGGCGCCGGAGGCACGCTCTCACTTAGAACCGCTGGGCTTACTTTTGAAACCCAGTCGCTTCAATGCTCGCGCCATCCTTGAGAGGCTCACAGCAAAGCCGTGCGCTTGCTGAAACCGCTCACCCCATCCTGACAGCCTGGCGACAAGGCACAGATCGTAGTAGAATCAATCTGACGATCACTCAAGAGCGCGGGCAAAAGCGTAATCCCTGCCGAAAACTGCGGATGGACCTTGACACTAAATCCCATTTTTCTTATCCTTTGCGTTCGCGCTTTTGACGATTTTCGACGGAGATCATATCTATGTCTACATACTTTCCGAGCGGCAAGGGGTTGGAGAACGGGCGGCAGTGGCACCTAGTCGATGCCGACGGCCTGACCGTCGGCCGCCTTGCCAGTGAGGTCGCGCACCTGCTGATGGGCAAGCATAAGCCGACCTATACGCCCTTCCTTGACACCGGCGATCACGTGATCGTGATCAATGCCGCCAAAGTGGTGTTCAAGGGCAACAAGACGGACGACAAACTCTATCGGCGCCACACCGGCTTTCCCGGCGGGCTCAAGACCGTGAGCGCGCGTGATCTGCTCGCCAAGCGCCCGGAGCGCGTGGTCGAGAGCGCCGTCAAAGGGATGCTGCCGAAGACCAAACTGGGCCGGGCGATGGCGAGCAAGCTCAAGGTCTACGCCGGGCCGGAGCACCCGCACGGCGCGCAGAAGCCGGCGGCGCTGAGAGTTGGAGCGAAATAATCAACGGTGAGCGATGAACGATGAACGATGAATGAGAATTTTCATTCCGCGTTCCGCGTTCCGCCTTCATCGTTCCGAATGAGGAGCGATTTCAAACGTGGCTGAGATTCAGTATTACGGAACGGGCAGGCGTAAGAGCGCGACGGCGCGGGTTTACTTGCGCCCCGGCAGCGGCGACTTCAAAGTCAACCGCTCGCCGATTGATACTTACTTTAAGAACGAGACCCTGCGCATGATCATTCGCCAGCCGTTGCAACTGACCGACACGCTCGGGAAGTTCGATGTGGTGGTCAATGTCGATGGCGGCGGAGCATCTGGTCAGGCGGGCGCGGTGCGCCACGGCATCGCCCGGGCCCTGATCGAGTTCAACTCCGAACTCCGCAAGAAGCTCAAGAAAGCCGGCTTCCTCACCCGCGACCCCCGCGCGAAAGAGCGCAAGAAGTACGGCCAGAAGGGCGCACGCAAGCGGTTCCAGTTCTCAAAGCGCTAATTTGTCAGCGGTCAGTAGTCAGTTGTCCGTTGTGATGAGTTCACTACTAACAACTGACCACTGACCACGGACAACTGACCACTGACTACTATTCCATTGCCCCCTTCCCCATTGGTTGTTCTGCGAACGAACCGAGAATCCGGGAGCGGGCGAGTACAGAAACCAGAAATTCACATGGAGGTCTGATTGGCTACAGTTACAATGAAGGAGTTGCTCGAAGCGGGCGTCCACTTCGGGCACCAGGTCCGGCGCTGGAACCCGAAGATGAAAGAGTTCATCTTCGGCGAGCGCAATGGGATTTACATTATCGACCTGCAGAAGACGCAGCGGATGTTCAAGGATGCGATCAAGTTCGTGACGAACCTGTCGAGCGAGAGCACGGCGCGCGCCATCCTGTTTGTCGGCACTAAGCGGCAGGCGCAAGATGCGGTCAAAGAAGAAGCGCTGCGCTGCAACCAGTTTTACGTCAATCAGCGCTGGCTCGGCGGCTTGTTGACCAACTTCCAAACGATTCAGAAGTCCATCAAGCGCTTCAAAGAAATCGAGGCGATGCAATCCGACGGCCGGATCGAGCAATTTGCCAAGAAAGAGCGCTTGCAGATCGAGCGCGAGCGCCAGGCGCTGGAGAAGAACCTCGCGGGCATTAAGGAGATGAAGCGACTGCCCGACGCCCTCTTCGTCATCGATACGAAGAAGGAAGAGATCGCTGTCAAAGAGGCGAACCGCCTCGGCATCCCGGTCATCGGGGTGGTTGACACCAACTGCGATCCGGACGGCATCGACCACGTGATCCCGGGCAACGACGACGCGTTGCGTGCGGTGCGGCTGTTCGCTTCCCGCATCGCTGATGCGATCGTCGAGGGCCAGCAGTTAGCCCAGCAGAAAGAGGCCGAGGAGCAAGCCGTGGCGGCTGAGCGTGCCGCCGTGGCCGGCGTGACGGCGGAGGCCGCTCCGCGTCAGCGTCGTGAGCGCGGTGAGCGCGGCGGACGTGAGCGCGGTGGGCGTGACCGCGGTGGGCGTGATCGCGGCGGGCGTGACCGCGGGCGCGAAGGCAGGGGCGAGCGTGGCGGACGCGGGGAGCAGCATAGGCCAGCGCCAGGGCAGCAGCCGGCCGCGGCGGCGGCAGCGCCGGCTCCCAACGGTGGTGAAGTTGCGCCAGCTCCGGAAGCGGCTCCGCCAGTGCCGGCCGAGAGTTTTGAGCCGGCCGCCCAGGCGGTCGAGGCGGCAGCTTCCGCCCCGACCGCCGACGCGAGTGCGGCCGAGTTGGCTTAGCTCACAATTTCCTGGCGGCCATTCGGACCCGCAGGGCCGCTTAAAAATCACAACGGCGCAGCCGCGCAAGTTGCGCAACGGCTGCGCCGTTTTGCGAACGTAGTCAAAACAGTAGCGAGTGACGAGTGACACGAGATGTGCGCTTGCCACTCATCACTTGTCACTCGTCACTGTTTTTCGGAGGCAAGATCGATTATGGCAATTACGGCAGAGATGGTTAAGAACCTGCGCGAGAAGACCGGCGCGGGGATGATGGAATGCAAGGCGGCGCTGACGGAGGCGCAGGGCAGCGAAGAGCAAGCGATCGAAATCCTGCGCAAGCGCGGGCTGGCGAGCGCCAAGAAACGCGAGGGGCGCATCGCCGCCGAAGGCACTGTCGGCGCCTACATTCATATGGGCGGCAAGGTGGGCGTGCTCGTCGAGGTGAATTGTGAAACCGACTTCGTCGCCCGCTCCGAAGACTTCCAACGCTTCGTCAAGGACGTGGCGATGCACATCTGCGCCTCTGAGCCGCAATACGTCTCCAAGGCGGACGTCCCGGCCGCGGTGATTGAGAAAGAGCGCGAGATCGCGCGAGGTCAGGCGCTGGCCGACCCCAAGAACGCCCACAAGCCGGAGAACATCATCGAGAAGATGATCCAGGGCCGCCTCGACAAATTCTTCGGCGAAGCAGTGCTGCTCGAACAGCCGTTCGTCAAGGACCAGGCCATGACGGTGGGCGAGTTGGTGACGCAACTGACCGCCAAGACCGGGGAGAAGGTGAGCATTCGCCGCTTCACCCGCTTCAAGATGGGCGAAGGAATTGACAAGCGCGGGGACGACTTCGCCGGTGAAGTAGCCGCCGCGCTCAAATAAAAGAGTCTAGAGTCTGGAGTCTAGAGTCTGGAGTTCGGAATCAGACTCCAGACTCTAGACTCCAGACTCTAGACTCCAGACTCATTGTGGCAAACGCAAAAGCTAAAGCCAAGCCCGCCTACCGCCGCATTCTGCTCAAGCTCAGCGGCGAGGCGCTGATGGGCGACGCAGGCTTCGGCATCGACCCGAAGGTCGTCGTGCGCGTCGCGCAAGAGGTCAAGGAGGTCGCCGACCTGGGCGTGCAGGTGGCCCTGGTGGTCGGCGGCGGCAACATCTTCCGCGGCCTCAAAGCCAGCGCCGCCGGGATGGACCGCGCTTCGGCCGATTACATGGGCATGCTCGCGACGGTGATGAATGCGGTCGCGCTCCAGGACGGGCTCGAAAAGCTCGGCGCCTACACGCGCGTCGTCTCGGCGATCGAGATGCGTGAGATCGCCGAGCCGTTCATCCGCCGCCGGGCGGTGCGCCATCTGGAGAAGGGCCGCATCCTGATCTTTGCCGCCGGGACCGGCAACCCCTACTTCACGACGGATTCGGCCGCGGCCCTGCGGGCGCTGGAGATCAAAGCCGATGTGGTCATGAAGGCGACTCGCGTCGGCGGCATCTATACGGCCGATCCGCATAAGGACGCGACCGCGGTCAAGATCGACGAGTTGACCTACATGCGCTTGCTGAAGGATGAATTGGACGTCATGGATGCTTCAGCCATTTCGCTGTGCAAGGAAAATCAGCTTCCGATCATCGTCTTTGACATGACCCAGCCGGGCAATATCAAGCGCGAGGTGATGGGTGAGCGCACCGGCTCGCTCGTGCGGGCTTAGGTATGACTTCGGCTGCGCAGGCTCTCGCCGTGGCGGTCGAGGCGGCGAGTCCGGTGCGGCCCTCGTGCAGGAGCTTGACCTGATAGCTCAAACAGCAGTCCAACATCATCAATGAAAGTCACACGCATCGCACAATCAAAAAACCTCACTGACGCCAAATTGGCGGAATTGAACGAGATTGCCTATCGTCTCGGTGCGATTCGTCAAGCCGTGTGGCACGAGTTTGGGGCACTTAAAAGACTGGGACTGACTCACCGCAAGATCCGAGACGAATGGATTAAGACGCGGAAGTTTGATGTGCCTGCCAGGTTATGGAAGGCAACACTAGCGGATACGTTCGCCGACATCGAAGCTTATCGTGCTGCGGCTGAAAAGAAGGCTATTCAGCACATCTATCGAAACATTGAAGAGCTTAACGAACGAAAACGGCTGGCGGGATTAGTCAAGTGCGGTGAATGGTTAAGTGATAACTATACGCACCGCTTGATGCGCGGCTACTTCAAGCATGGCGCAACCGATGTGCGGAATCAGATTATCCTAGATTCAAACTGCTACAATTGGTTTGGACACGAAGGTCAGGGATGGATTGAGGTCATGAGTTTGATTGCCGGTCAGCGCATAGCTATTCCGCTCAACACGCGCCAAGAAATTTCCGGGACGATTCGCTTGCTTGTGCACGACAACTACCTAGCCCTGCACTACACGATTGACACTCCGGAAGAAAAGACTTGCGGCAGCAGTGAAATCGGCGTTGACCGTGGCTACACGGAAGTCTTTACTGACTCAGACGGTGAGCGACACGGCAAAGGTTTAGGTGAGATACTTTCCGCCGAGTCGGACTATCTCAAAGCGAAGTATCAGCGGCGCTATAAACTCAAAGCCATCGCCGCAGCCAAACCGCACAAAGCCAGAAACATTGAGGCCAATAATCTTGGTCGGCAGAAACTCAACGAGCGGAAACGCATTCATCGTGAGCGCGTCAAGAACAAAGTCTTCAAAGCTGCGCACACGGTCGTGGATAAGGCTTCGGAAATCGTTAGTGAAGATTTGAGTCAACCGAGTAAGCCGAAAAATCGTGGTGCCAACCAAAACCGTCGGCTCGCAGGCTGGGTCAAAGGAATAATTCTCTACGCTTTACTTTCAGTATCTCACCGTCGCCGTGCGTCGGTGCATAAAGTCAACGCCGCTTACACTTCGCAAGTTTGTCACGTTTGCGGTCACTTCGGTGAGCGCCAAGGTGAGAGCCTTTATTGCAGTTACTGCAAGGTGGTGTGGGATGCGGACCTGAATGCCGCGCGGTGCGTGCAAGCAAGAAGACGAGACGCTGAGATACGTCTCTGGACACCATACAAACGTGTGAAGTCCATCTTGCTTGCACGTGCCTCGCCAGCGGTTGGGACTGCTCAACCTGGACACGAGTTGCTCTCAGCCAGCGCTGAGTTATCAACCGTGAGCGAAGTACTTGACTATGTTTGACGACATAGAAAGGAACAGGAAAGCATGATTAAGGAAATCTCCAAAGAGACCAGGACGAGGATGGACCAGGCGATCGAGGATTTCCGCCGCAAGCTCGGCACCGTGCGGACGGGGCGCGCCTCGACCAGCCTCTTAGACAACATCACCGTCGAATATTACGGCACCGACATGCCGCTCAACCAAGTCGCGACCATCCACGCCCCCGAAGCCTCCCTGCTCACCGTGCAACCCTTCGACCCGACGCTGATGGCGGTGATTGAGAAGGCGATCCGCACTTCCGATCTCAACGTCAATCCGTCGAACGACGGCAAGCTCATCCGCATCCCGATCCCGCCGCTCACCGAAGAGCGACGCCGCCAAATGGCTAAAATCGTCAGTGAACTCGCCGAAGAGCATAAGACCGCCGTGCGCAACATCCGCCGCGATTCGAACGACAAGCTCAAGAAGGCGCTCAAGGACAAGGCCATTTCCGAGGACGAGGAGAAAGACGGCCTCGCCGAGGTGCAGAAGCTCACTGACCAGTACACCGCCAAGATCAGTGAATTGAGCAAGCACAAGGAAGAAGAGATCATGAAGGTTTGAGGGGTCGGGGATTGAGGGAAGGAAAATTCCCTATTCTTGGCCCTCAACCTTCTATCCCCGATTCTGGAATCCTCCAGCAATCTACCCTCCCCAGGTGGGGGACAGTGGGAATAAGCAGTCAGACAAAAATTTTGCGGGGGATTCCATTGGTCATTGCTTGAGCCATACACAAAGCAATGATCAATGACCAATGGCAAATGGCAAATGGGCTGCGGGTTTAGTCCCACAGGGCAGCGGCTTGATCTAATACATTTTCATTGACATACTGATCATCCCAATTTAAACTCCCAGCCATCAGTGAGTTCTCTTCGCATCCGGCAAGCAATCCTTAGGGGAGCTCACGGTTGCAAGCACAGAAGAGTTAAGCGTATTCCAGCCGGTCATAGCACTACCTGACTGAATCTGGCACGGGGCGTGGCAGCGGCAGTTGCCTCAGTCCTAAATCCTAATGCCAGTTCGTAATTTAACTATATCGCCGCTCAGGGTCGGCCCAGTGGCGTAAATCTCAAATCAGAGACGCTAAGTAGGGAGACAAAGAGATGAGAGGATTACTGTTCGCCAACCCATTTCGCGGGGTGAGATTGAAGGCTCAGGGCCATACCCTGCTCATACTCTGCCTCGTCTGCTCGACGACTGCTTCGGCCTCCGGCTTGGTTTCCGCCCGCGCTGAGATCAGCGTCTCGAGGGCCGGCCACGGTCCCCGATACATCTCGGGATTACCAAAGACACTCACATCGGGCTCACCGGCCGCGCTCGCCTACGATGTGGTCGTCGTTGGGGCTGGCCCCAGTGGGGTCTCCGCTGCCATTCAAGCCGCCCGGCTCGGCGCCAAGGTGGCGTTACTGGAAGAGACCGATTGGATCGGGGGGCAAATGACCGCGGCCGCCGTCACCAGCATGGATGAAGGCACAGCCTTCATCAGGAACTCGGGAATCTACCGCGAGTTTGTCAACAAAGTGATGAACTACTATCGGGCCCGAGGGAAGGCTTTCGGCACCTGCTACTTCCTCAGCTCTTCTCTCTGCTTTGAGCCGGCGGTCGGCCAGCAGGTGTTGTACCAGATGATCGCCGAGACGAAAAACCAGACCTTACCCAACGGGCAAACACCCGTCTTGGACCTCTACCTCCGGCATCAGGTCACGTCGGTGCTGAAAGACGGCAACACCTTGACCGGCCTGGTGGTCCAGAATGGCAACACCTTTCTGAGTAAGATCATCATCGACGCGACAGAATACGGGGACCTGCTTCCGCTGGCCGGGGCCAAGTACCGGGTCGGCAATTCGACCAGCCTCAACCTCAGCCCCGCCTCATGTATTCAAGACATCACCTACACGGCGGTCGTCAAAAAATACCCCAACGGCGTGCCGAGCGAGCTGGTCATCAGGAACCCTCCCCCGGGCTACGCTGAGGCCAAGCCCCTGTTCCTGCGGATTGTCGCCAGGTCCGGGTCCGTTTGGACCAATAGCACCGGCGCCATTCCGTTCCCAGTCAACTGGGCATTTCATAACGCCTACCGGGGCATGCCTGATTCTTCCAGCCCACAAAGTTACACGGGGGATCAAGCAGGTTCCACGCTGATCACTAAAACGGGCCTCAACATGGCTAACGATTACCCCGGCGGCGTCATCTCTCCTTCAAGTAGCGACGGCACACTGAGGGTCACTTTCCTTGAGAACCCCGTGGCTCGAAAGCAGGCGGCCTGCGAGGCCAAACTCAAGACGCTCCAGTTTATTTATTTCATGCAAGATGAGCTGGGGGAGACTTCCTGGTCGATCGCTAACGACCAGGGTTTCGACACCTCCTACAACATTGAGAATAATAGCTGCCCTAACATTCCCGACGAGTTTAAGACGATCGAGAAATACTTCCCCCTGATCCCTTATGCGCGGGAGAGCCGGCGGGTAGTCGGGCTACACACTTTGACGGCGCGTGAGGTCAGGAGAGGAGGTACCCCGCCAACGGCAGCGCGGGCATTCCCCACGGCGCTCGCGATGGGCGATTACGGGGTCGATTTGCACAACTGCAGCAGTGACCCAACCCTGGAAACGGATTTAGAAACCAGGCAGGACATTCCGACGCCGAACGTCAACGGCAACTTCCAAATCCCCTTCGAGTCCTTCGTCCCGGAGACGATAGACGGGCTACTGGTAGCTGAAAAGAATCTGTCGGTCTCTCGGCTGGTCGGGGGCGCTATCCGCCTTCAGCCTTCGACCATGCTGATTGGCCAGGCGGCCGGCGCATTGGCCGCGGTGGCGGCGCAAAAAGGCGTCCAGCCCCGCGCGGTCAAACCGATCCAGGTTCAGAAAGTCCTGCTGGACGCCAAAAGCGTCCTCTCCTTGCAGAATTTCACTGACATCCCCCAACACCATATGTTCTGGGGGGCCAGTCAGCTCGCCGCTTTGTACGGGATCATGGGTGGTTATGGGAACGGGTTCTTCGGCGTCAATGACCCGATCACCCGCGGCCAAGTGGCGGCGGTGCTGGTCAGAAGTTTTCGCCTCCCCACGGATAGCCCCCCACCCACCCCCACCTTCACTGACGTGCCGGCCACGAATTCTTTCTACCCGTTCATCGAGGCAATTTTTCAGGCCCGGATTACCTCGGGCTGCGGAGGGGGGCGATTCTGCCCCGATAACAATATCACCAGGGCCGAGTTTGCCACGCTGCTGGTGAGAGCCATGAGGCTCAACGCGAATGACGCGCCGGCCCAATCCATTTTTAGCGACGTCCCGCCGTCACATTGGGCGTTCCCTTATGTCCAGCTCCTGGCCCAGAGAGGCATCACCAGCGGTTGTGGCGGGGGGCAATTTTGCCCGAACAATACCCTCTCTCGCGGAGAGGCCGCGACGCTGATCTCCCGCGAAGCGGTCAGCCGCTAGCCGCTGCCGATAAGCGGCGGCCTGACGCCGCCGCAAGTCAACATGCCCGGCGGCCACTTACTCACCTGGCTCACCTGGCTCACCTAGCTCACATGGTCGAGCGAATCAAACCGCCATCGATCTGAAGCGAGACGCCGGAGATGTAGCTCGCCCGCTGCAAAGCCAGGAAGGCCACCACCTCTCCGATCTCGCGCGGCTCCCCTAAGCGCCGCAAAGGGATCTCCGCCGCCGCCTGCTCGAAATACTGCTCGTAGGTCAGGCCCCGTTCCTTCACGCGCCGGTCTGCCAGGTGATACTGCCGGTCGGTGAGGATCTGGCCCATGAGCACGGCGTTGACGGTGATCTGATCCGGCCCCAACTGGTTGGCCATGGTCTTGGTCAGGCCCGAGAGGCCGGCGCGCAAGGTGCTGGAGATCGTCAGCTCGTCGATCGGCTGCTTGGCGACCAGCGAGGTGAGGTGGATCAGGCGGCCCCAGCGTCGCTCCTGCATCCCGGGAATGACGAGGCGTGAGAGGCGGACGACATTCATCAGGGTCGATTCGACGCCGGCTTGCCACTGCTCATCGGTCAACTCCATGAAGCGCGCGACCGGCGGGCCGCCGGTGTTGGTGACCAGGATGTCGACGTGGCCGAAGCGGGCGACGGTCTGCTGATACCAAGCTTCCACATCCGCCGGCGCCGAGAGGTCCGCCCTAACGGCGAGGACTTCGCCTTGCGCGGCCACCTCCTCGCGTGCCCGCTCCAACTCTTCGGCCCCGCGCGCGCAGATCGAGACGCGGCAGCCTTCCGCGGCCAGTGCGAGTGCGCAGGCCTTGCCAATGCCCTTGCTCGCGGCGGCCACCATCGCAGTGCGATTATTTAGTTCGAGGTTCATGCGCGAAGAGTAAAACCTACCGCGCAAAAAGTGAAGAGCCAGAGAGTGATTTCCTCTCTGGCTCTTCGCGCTTCGCCTCGCCTCACTTTCGATTTAGAAACTGAACCTGAGGCTGAGGTTGATCTGGCGCGGCGGGTTAGCGCTGCTGGCGGTGCCGAAGTAGGGCGAGCCGAGCGTGCCGCTGAACCGGCCGAGATTGACGTGGTTGAAAACATTGTTGATGGTCGCCGAAAGCTGGAGGCTGAAGCGTGACGCTTCGGGGCGCTCACCAAATTGGCCGCCGCCGCCAAACCCACCGCGTCCGCCACCGCCACCGCCGAATCCACCGCGTCCACCGGGGCCGCCCACTCCGCCGCGTCCGCCGCCGGGCCCCCCGCGACCGCCACGGCCAGAGTCAGGGCCTTGGGCATCGCCACCGCCCGGCTGTCCGCCCTGATTATTCTGCGCCTGCTGGCCGTTGCGATGGCCGAAGCCGAAGGTCTTGGAGACGCCCAGATTGAAATTGACGAAGCCGGCCCCTTGCGCACTCACGCCATTCGGGAAGTAGGTGCGCAGGTAATCTCCCAACGTCAGCGCCGCTTTACCCGGCACGAAGACCAGGCGATTGAGCCCCGGCAGCAGCGGGTAGAGGCTGGCCGGCAGGTCCGAGTTGCGGCCGATGGGATTGCCAGCGGCGTCCAGGGGCCGGTCATTGAATTGCGTGTCGCGGTTGTCATCCAGCCCAGTCGTGATATTGAAAGGTGGACCCGAACTCGCGCTGACGATGGGCGTGAGCCTGAGGCCCTTGGGCAGGTTCACCGTCATCAAGCTCGTGAACGAATGGCGGCGGTCGCCGGCCGAGCGCCCCCATTCAGACGCCAGCTTGTAGTTGTCCGCCGGGAACCCGCCGTCATCCCGCGACCAGGAGAGCGTGTAGTTGCTGAAGAAAGTGAAGCGCGTCCCGAAGCGGCGCTGGAAGCCGAAGCTGATCCCGTGATGAATCGACTTGCCGGAGGCTTCGGTCTCCAGGATGTTGCCCAGCGTCGGATCGGGCGGCCCGAACAGGCCGGTCTTCGGGTCAATCCGCGGCGCGTTGATGTTGCGCGTCCGGAAGAGGTGTAGGCCCCGGCTGAAGTTGTAGGTGACCGTGGCAATCAACGATTTGGGCAATTGCCGCTCGACACTCGCCTGAGCGTTGAGGATGTAGGGCGCGATCAGATTCGGGTCGAGCACCTGGATGCTCGTCCGCTGCTGCCGCCCAGTGATGCCGCCGAGCGCGGACAGATCCGCCGGGAGCGGGTTGAGATAGACCGGGTTAGTGATGAAGATGCTCTCCTGCGTCAGGCCGTTGAAGCGCAACGTGTTGGCATAGGTGCCGGCGTTCAGCCGGTTGTAGAAGATGCCGCCGCCGCTGCGGATGGTCGTCTTGCGGTCTTTGAAGGGCGCCCAGGCGATGCTGAAGCGCGGCGCGAAGTTGAGCTTGTCGTCGAGGTGCGTCTGGAACTCATGGCGCAGGCCGAACGAAAGCGTCAGCGCCTGGCTAAAGCGGAAGTCGTCCTGCGCGAACCAGGAACCTTCGAGTTGGCTGTAATGCAGCACCGGGTCACCGCGGTTGATGGTGAATTGCTTCGGGGTGCCCAGCCGGAAGTCTTCGAGCGTCGAGAAGGTATAGGTCCCGTTGAAATTGCTCGCGCTCAGATTGCGGTGCGTCTCGTAATCGAGCTGCAAGCCGACCTTGAGGGTATGCTTCTTGTGGGTGATGGTCAGGTACTCTTGATACTCGGCGCTGTCCTGGCGCGTATTGTTCGAGGCGGTCGAGCCGCCCCCCTGGAAAGCGTCCAACACATTGACCGCGACGACGCCCGGAGTGGCGGGCTTGACGATGCTCTGGTCGTGCTGGAGGCGGATGCGCGATTCGAGGATCATCCGCGAATTGATCAGGAAGGTCTCCGAGAAGGAGAGCGAATGGTTGCCGCTCTCGCTGTTCGACGTGCGCTCCGGCAGGATGAAGCTGTTCCCGCCGCCGCCGCCGCCACCGAAACCGCCGCCGCCGCCGCCGAAGCCGGCCCCGAAACCGCCGCCGAAGCCGCCGCTGATCCGCTGAGCGAATTCAGAGTTGGTATAGTCGCTGCCGCGATAGTTGTAACTGGTGTTGAGCGTGTTCCGCTTGTTGATGAGCAGGCCGGAGCGGAAAAACAGGCTGCGCGACTCATAGGGCGCGGGCACGTTGACACTGAACGGGCCGTTGAGCGTAGTGGCCACCACGAAGCCGCTGCCGGTGGTCGGCGTCCACTCCGCGCCGAGGAAGAAGTCGAGCCGCTTGGGGATCAGCGGGCCGCTGAAGTTGAACGAGTAGTGCTTCTGATCCAGGTCGGGTTTGACTTTCGCAAACGCGTCCCGCGCATTGAGCGCGGAGTTGCGGAAGTTGAAGCCGAACGAGCCGCGCCACTGAGCGTTGCCGGGCCGGGTGATGATCTCAATCCGCCCGCCGCGGTCGCCGCCGCCGCCGCCCGAGAATTCAGCGGAGAAGGGGTTCTGGTTGATCCGGATCTGCATGATCGCGTCGCGCGGCGGCAACCGGCCGCCGCTGAAGCCGTCAATCACGATCTGGGCGTTGCCCTGGCCGCCCGCGAGCGCCTGCAGGAAGTCCTGCATGTCGTCCTCGTTATCGGGCAAGTTCTCCTGGATGAACTTCTCATCCAGGACGATCGCGTTCATGTTCTGATCGGGTTCGACCGAGACGCCGGAGCCTTCAGCCTTGACCTCGGTCTCGATATTCACGGCCGCGACCGTGAGCACGATCCTCAAGGGCGAGGTGGCCGCCGGGAGCTTCACGTCGTTCTCGACGTGGGTCTGGAAACCCTTGAACTCGGCGATCAGGTTGTAGGTGCCCGGCGCCACATTCGGGATCGTGAAGTCACCGCTCGCATTACTGACCACGCTGCGCCGCTTGCCGTCAGCCGCCACCAGCGTGACGCGCGCCCCAGGGATCACCGCGTCCAGTTCATCGACCACTTGGCCGCGCAAAGGAGCGCCGCTTTGGGCCTGGAGTGGAGAGGCAAAAATAAAAGCCCCAAATAAGACGAGTAACGATCTCATAAATCTCTTCTTCATACCGCACCTTTCCGGATCTGAAGTCACTGTGGAAATCTTCGTAGTCTTAACCCGCAACTCGGATCATCAGGCACCGAGAAGCCCGATCTTCCTCGGTATAGACGCGGGGCCGGCACCGGCAGTTTCAAAAACCTGCCGGTGCCTCAGAAAAAATTGCGACCAAATGGCGCCTTCTATTTCTCCGCGAGGAGGCGAGCCGCATCTGTCATCGCCCGGCAAACATCGGCGAGCAGCGCAGGGGAAGTGGCAAGCGCTGGGAGGTCGTCGGGGGTATGGAAGAGCGGGAAGGGCCCAGCCACAGCGAGCAAGGTCACACCGAGCCGGCACCACAGCCGGGCCTCGCCATGCCAGCGCTCCGGATTCTTGGCCTCCTTCCCCGCGGTGTAAGTGAACTTCAGCCCCAGCGGGCGGAAGGCTTGATTCAGTTGGTTATGACGCACGGGACTGAGCGAAGTGTCGACGTAGAGTCGGTCCGAGAGGACCATTCGGTTCTTCTCCTTCCGCCCGGCCGCCAGGCTCGCGCCGAGGTGCAGGATGGCCTGCGGGCGCGGCGGCGAGTGGCGGAGGTAGTGGCGCAGACCCAGCGCACCCAACTCGGTCCCCGTAGTGCCGACGACCAGCACGGGGGCGAGTTTGGAGATCGCACTCGCCACTTCCAGAGTCACCGCGACCGCCGTTCCGTGTTCGCCGGCGCACTTGAACCAGCCGGCGAGTGGCGTGGCGATAAGCAGCGGGGCCGGAGTGGTCCCGCCGCCGAAGCGGGCGATCACATTGGCGGATCGCCCCGGTTTGATGGCCGCCTCGAAGTCGACCGTCACCTTGCCCTTGATCAATCTGTCGGCCAGGGCGCCAGCGACGAAGAGTGTGGGCGGACCTTGTCCGAGTACTGGCTGCCGGTTGAGCGCTATCAACCGCCCGTCAGCGCCGCTCGTCGCGACGACGAGGGCCGGCGCTTTGGCTCGGCGTGCGTCGGCGAGCAGCGCGTCGAGCCCCGGCGCACCCGCCGCGCTCACGTCGAGGCTCCCGACGTAGGGTTTGTTGGTCGTGACTTGACCCACACCCTCATAGTAGAGTGGCCAGGCAGCCACCTCTTGACCATCGATGGTCACCTTCGAGCGGACGTCGTAACGGTCGAAGCTGTATTCCTGAAGCTCCGCTGCGGCCCCACGGCTCGTCAGTTGCGCGGCAAACCACTTGGCCGTGCTCTCGTCCACGGGAGTGCCGGTGCGATGATCGCCCAAGTCGGCGTACTCGGTCACCAGCCGGTAGAGCACTTCCCCTTGAGCAGCAGACGGCCCCGATTTTCCCGGCGTCGCTTGCGCGGCGGGCGGTGAGTCTGGCGTGTGGTCACGGGTCGGCCCTGGCCACCCAGAAGTAATCAGCGTCAAGCCAGCCGCGCCGGCCGCGGCCCCGCCTGAAGCCAATAGTTGCCGTCGTGAGATTCGTTCTCGACGCACCTCAGGCTCCTCGCCCTGAGCGTGGTGATTGTGATCAGATTGTTCCACCGCTTAACCTTCACCTCTCCATTCAAAATTTGTTGGCGACTCTCAGGTCGCGCTTCATCGCAGTTACCTCCGATACGCGGACCGCAGAGGGACGGTTACATCAATAATGTTTGAGTTCCACCCTGGCCGCGCTTCCCTGCCCGACAATTGGGTTGATTGACACCCTCACGCCTTTGCCTTAGCCTACGGCCATCACTGGGCAGGCTTTCGGCCAAGCGGCGAAACTATGAGGCTGGCATGAGAATCTGCCCAGACCCATCGAGCAACACCAGAACGTCGATTGAGGAGGCATCATCATGGCTGAAGTAATTCGTATCACCCGAGGGGATAATCCTTACCAACGCGAAGTGCAGGGCAAAGCGAACGAGCCGATTACCGTGGCAGCCCTCCTCGACCGGAGCCGCGCCCTGCTCGGCGTGCGCCACCTGTCTTACTCGCTGGCTGAAATCTACGACCGCTTGGAATATAACGCTCCGCGCATCGCCGTCATCGGCGGCTCGCCGGATCACCCGGCACACATCATGGACTACGAGACATCGGCTCGCGCCGCGGTCCGCATCTGGGAGCGCGGCGGCGTGCCCTTCGCCTTCTCGACCCCGGTGCTCTGCGACGGGACGGCGCAGTCGAACGTCGGCATGTGCTACTCGCTCCAATCGCGCAACGCGATGACGGAGATGATCGCCAATCAGATGGAGGCCCAGTCCTACCACGGCGCCTTCGTCATCCAGGGCTGCGACAAGCAGCCGCTCGCCGCCGTCGCCGCCCTGGCCGCGCTCGACCTCACGCGGCGGGCGCGGGGCGACGCCCCAGTGTTTGCGACCTTCGCCCCCGCCCACGTGCTCAAAGGCGGGACCATCCCCGCGGATTTGCGCGAGGAGATCGAAGCCGCCGCGCAAAAATCGGAGGGAGCGGGCCACCAGGAGATCGCCGACGACTTGCGTGACGCGCTGGCCTACGTGCTGCAATGCTCATCGAACACCCAATTCCAAGGCGTCTTCACGCGGGCCGTCGCCGCAGGCATCCTGACTGAAGCCGAGCATAAAGATTTCGAGAAGCAACTCGCCGTCAACACCTGCGACGGCCAAGGCGGCATCTGCGCCTTCAACGGCACGGGCAACTCTTCGCGCCACGTCGTCGCCGCCTTCGGCTTAGTCCACCCGGCGCTTGAACTCTTAACCGCCCCGCCTGATCAAGCGCGCGTGAACCTGGCCATCGATGCGCTCTTCGGCTATTGCAACCACCCCGACTATTCAGTCTCGGAGATGGTCAAGCGCAACATCGAGAATGCGATCCGCGTCCATTCGACGACCGGCGGCTCGACCAACATCATGATGCACCTGGTCTCGGTCATGATCCATGCAGGCGTAGACTTCTCCGTCTGGGATTACGAGCGGATTCATCGCGCGGCGCCGATCCCGGACCTCTTCGACTACAGCCTGACGCAAGGGCGGACAATTTTCGAACTCGCTCAACAATGCTGCTCCGGCCAGATTCGCGGGATGGAGACGGTGGCCTACGAACTGACGCGCAACGACGTGCCGATGGCGCTTGACGCCCCGACGGCGGCAGGCGTGACCTGGCGCGACCGGTTGGCCGACACGCGCAACCTCGCCGCCACGGGCGTGACCCAGAACCCGATCATCCTCAGCCGCCCGCGCCGCGCCATCAGCGGCATCGACGTACTGAGCGGCAACTTCTTCGAGTCCGCGGTGGTCAAGATCAGCGGCATGCCCGAGGCGCAGCTCGATGAATTCGACACCAAGCTCAGCGTCGTCCTCTACTTCGAGAACGAGGATGACGCCAACGCCCGGCTGCTCGACGCCAACCTCCTAGACTCGATCAGGGAGCATGCGGAGATCACCCGCGAAGACCTGCTGCGGATTTATGAGCACAATGCCGGGAGCGCCCCCGACGCGCGGATCGATTCCCTCTCGCACGACGAACTCTTCGATTATTTGGTCCAGGGGCGCATCATCAAATTCTCAGTCGTGATCAGCGGGCAAGGCCCCGAGGCTTACGGGATGCCGGAGATGTTTACGCCGATGCAGCACGTCAACGCCAACCGGCACCTGAAGAAGCTGGCCATGATCATCACCGACGGCCGCTACTCCGGCGTCTCCTACGGCGCGGCGATTGGGCACATCACGCCCGAAGCCAAGCGCGGCGGCGGGATTCTATATTTGCAGACGGGGGACATCATCCAAGCGAACCTGCGTGCGCGTAATCTCTGTTTCATCGACCGTGCGACTCTGCGCGAGAAAGGCGAGGTCGTGGCTTTCTCGGGTGATCTGGCCGCCACACGCCGCGAGCTTGGGGCCGAACGCCTGCGCCACATCAACGAACGGTTGCGGGTGATTGTGCCGACCAATCGGATGCGCGACGTAACTGACGCCGCGCATGGGGTCGTGCCACTAGCTGTCGCCGAGTGTGCTACTGAGCCATTCATTGATTTCGCAACCAAGCATTTAGCGTTGGCGGGCGATTGAGGGAGAATCATGGAAGGCAAAAGATTATTCCAGAAGCTACGCGTCAAAAACCTGCTCTCCTTTGGGGAAGAAGGAGAAACCATTGACCTACAGCCCCTCAATGTGCTGATCGGCCCAAATGCCTCTGGCAAGTCGAATCTCACCGAAGTGTTCAGGCTCCTGCGTGCGACACCAAGAGATATGCAAGCTCCCTTTCGCGAAGGTGGCGGCATCAGTGAGTGGCTGTGGAAGGGTGGCTCTCCCAATCCGATTGCGGAGATCGAGGCAACAGTTAACTATCCCCAGGGGAGATCTCCGCTACGTTACCTGATGCGCTTCACTTCGGTGGCGGGCGTCCAATCGGGACTTGTGGATGAAGCCATAGAAAACGCAGGCCCCAGTACTCCTGATGAAGGCGATGTCGAATTTTATTTCCGCTATCGAAACGAGCGCGCGGTTTTAGCCACTCGGGTGACGACGGAAGTTCATGCTGGCAGGGTTACGGCAGACATGCCACCTTCTATTCGCCAAGAGGAGGCCGGCACCGATAACAAGCAGTCCGTTTTATCTCAGGTGAAAGGTCCGAGGTACCCAGAGATTACTTACCTGGCTGATGTATTTTCCAACATCGGGATATATCGAGAGTGGAACCTCGAACGCCAGGGTCCAGTGAAAACAGCACAGAGACCTGATCTTCCTGGCGATTTTTTATTGGAAAATGCCAGCAATCTTGGACTGATTCTGAACAATTACCCGCAAAGAACGAAACAGCTAATCACCGAGAAGCTCAAGCAGATTTATGATCGTGTAGATGAGATCATCACCAAGATTTATGGCGGCATCATACAAGTTGTGATCCAAGAACAAGGCTTGAGTTCCCCTACCCCTGCGCCTCGCCTATCAGATGGCACGCTTCGTTATCTTTGTCTGCTAACGCTTCTTTGCCACCCAGCCCCACCGCCACTGTTGTGCCTTGAGGAGCCAGAGGTAGGGCTGCATCCAGACGTTATCTCGACCGTGGCAGAACTACTTGTCGAAGCATCAGCACGGACTCAACTCATCGTCACTACGCATTCCGACAAACTGGTTTCCGCACTGGCTGAGGCCCCTGAAGCCATTATCGTTTGCGAGCGCGACCAGAGCGGCAGTCATCTTCGGCGGCTCGATCCTGAACGGCTGAAAAAATGGCTGGAGAAGTATTCTCTCGGCGAACTCTGGATGATGGGAGAAATCGGAGGCACTCGATGGTGAAGGAGATTCGCCTGTATGTCGAGGGCGGCGGCAACAGCGAAAGCAGGCAAGCTCTCCGTAAGGGTCTCATGGTTTTCCTGAAAGAATTAGTCAGCCTGGCAGATCGCCACGGGGTCAAGGTGCGGCCGATCTTCTGCGGTTCAAAGCATTCCGCTTATGAAGATTTCAAGAAAGGATTAGCCGACCACCCACGGGCTTTCAACGTGCTACTGGTTGACTCAGATGGGTCAGTCAGTCAGCCGCCTTGGGCACACTTAAATCTGGCTTCGCTCGGCACTGGTGATGTTCATTGCCATTTGATGGTCCAAGCGATGGAGGCGTGGTTTGTAGCCGACCGTGCCAAGCTCAAGGATTTTTACGGACGCGGCTTTAACGATAAACAAATCCCTAAAGACACCGATGTGGAGCGGATTGAAAAACCGATGCTGAAGTCCTGTTTGAATAAAGCGACACGCAGGACCAGGCAGAAAAGATACAGCGAAACTGATCATGCCCCGAAGTTGTTAGCGCTCATTGACGCTGCCACCGTGCGTCGTGCTTCCCGTCATTGCGACCGCTTGTTTACTACGCTGGCTCAACAGATGGGTGAGACGATTTGACGGTGGCCGAGGCAATCTTTGAAAGCTGATGGCCTATGCAGGTCCCTCTGCGCCAACGCCTCTGATGAAGTAAATCAGGAAACGCCAGCTCGATTTGGAGGAAGACATTGAATCGAAGACGTCTAGTCAACGCCGTTTTGGTCGCGCTGCTGATCGCCACGTCGCTCTTCGCCCAGCAGCCGGCAAGGCAGACCGACTCCGGCCTGCTCACCCTCGACACTATCTTCACCTACCGCCCGAAATCTCTGGGTGCGGTTCAGTGGCAGGCGGACGGCAGCGGCTATCTGACGCCGGAGCCGTCGCCGGGCGTGAAGGACGGATTCGACATCGTACGTTACGATGCCGCGACCGGCGAAAAGACGACCCTGGTTTCGGCCGAGAAGCTGGTGCCGCCGGGCGCCTCATCGCCGCTCGCGGTCGAGCAGTTTGACCTCAGCCCGGACGGGCAGAGACTGCTCGTGTTCACCAACTCGGCGCGCGTCTGGCGGAGCAACACGCGCGGCGATTACTGGGTGCTGGATCTGAAAAGCTGGAAGCTCGGTAAACTCGGCGGCGACGCGAAGCCTTCGACGCTGATGTTTGCGAAGTTCTCGCCGGACGGGGCGCGCGTCGGCTACGTGCGCGAAAACAACATCTACGTGGAAAGCCTATCCGACGGCCGCATCACGCAACTGACGGCGGATGGCTCGCGCTACCTCATCAACGGCACCTTCGATTGGGTCTACGAGGAAGAACTCTTCTGCCGCGACGGATGGCGCTGGAGCCCTGACGGGAAGCAGATCGCTTACTGGCAGCTCAATGCCGAAGGCGTCAAGGAATTCCAGCTCATCAACAACACGGCCGGGCTCTACCCCATCATCACTTCGTTCCCGTACCCGAAAGCGGGCGAGATGAATTCCGCCGCCCGCGTCGGCATCATCGGCGCCTCGGGCGGGAAGACGCGGTGGTTCGAGATTCCGGGCGACCCGCGCAATCACTACCTGCCGCGGATGGAGTGGGCGGCGAGTTCGGATGAGGTCATCATTCAGCAGCTCAACCGGCTCCAGAATACGAACATCGTCATGCTCGGCGAAGTTCGCACCGGCCGGGTGCGCACGATTCTGACCGAGAAGGATGAAACCTGGGTGGACGTCGCCTGGGGCGACATTGATTGGGACAAGCGCGGACTGGCGCGCGGGGATGTCGAGTGGCTCGATGGCGGCAAGAGGTTCTTGTGGGCGAGCGAGCGCGACGGCTGGCGGCATATCTACTCCGTCTCGCGTGACGGCAAGGAGACGAAGTGCGTCACGCCCGGCAGTTATGATGTGATCGGCGTCGAGCAAGTCGATGCGGCCGGCGGGTGGCTCTATTTCCTGGCTTCACCTGACAATGCGACACAGCGCTACCTGTTCCGCACGCGGCTCGACGGCGACGGCAAGGCTGAGCGCCTGTCTCCGGCGAGCGAGCCGGGCACGCACGGCTACAGCATCTCTCCCCGCGGCGAGCTGGCGATTCACACTTACTCGACCTTCACTAAGGTTCCTGTCACGGAGATTGTCCGGTTGCCGCAGCACACGAGCGTGCGGACGCTCGTTGACAACCGAGAGCTGCAAGAGCGGCTGGGCAAGCTCAGGCAATGTCCGACGGAGTTCTTCCGCGCGGAGATCGGCGACGGCGTGCAGCTTGACGGCTGGATGATCAAGCCGCCTGACTTCGACCCGCAGAAACGCTATCCGGTGCTCTTTCATGTTTACGGCGAGCCGTGGGGACAGACTGTGCTCGACGCCTGGAGCGGGAGAAACCTGATGTGGCACCTGATGCTGGCGCAGCAGGGCTACATTGTGATGAGCGTGGACAACCGCGGCACCCCGGCCCCGCGCGGCAGGGCGTGGCGCAAGGTGATCTACCGCCGGATGGGCATCATCAATTCGCAGGACCAGGCCAGCGCCGTCAGGGCCGTCGTCAAATGGTCGTTCGTGGACCCGGCTCGCGTCGGCATCTGGGGATGGAGCGGCGGCGGCTCGTCGAGCCTCAACGCGATCTTCCGCTACCCGGACCTTTATCGCGTGGCGATGGCCGTCGCCCCGGTGCCGGACATCCGCTACTACGACACGATCTACCAGGAGCGTTATTGCGGGCTGCCGCAGGATCATCCGGATGAATACAAGCAAAGCTCGCCGATCACCTTCGCCGGCCAGTTGAAGGGGCAGTTGCTCGTCGTCCACGGCACGGGCGACGACAACGTTCATTACCAAGGGACTGAAGCGCTCGTCAATGCGCTGGTGGCGGCCGACAAGCCGTTCACGATGATGGCCTACCCGAATCGTTCGCACGGCATCTATGAAGGCCCCGGCACGACGCGCCATCTGTTCGGGCTGCTGACCCGGTTCGTGACTGAAAAACTCCCTCCGGGGCCGCGTGCCGAATAAGGTGAGGTAAGCCCTATGACCATCGAACAAATCTCTCATTACCGCATCCTCAATCAACAGCGATGACGCGAGCGGATGGACGGCGGTCGGGCGCGCGCACGTGATTCTCGATCATCTGATCGCGCCAGGAAAAGCAAAACTGATGTTCATCCTTATGACGCTCGACTATGGCGCGAGGCCGTGGTCTCATCCATCACTGTTCAGAAACGCTCTCAATGAGATGTTCGTCACGCCTCTGTGCCAACTTTTTCTCGGATGCTATATAATCGCCGAACATGGCCAGCAATTTCCCGTGGGATGTTTTTCTCAGCTATAGCAGCCGCGACAAAGTGCGCGTGCGGCGGCTCGCTGAGGGTTTACGCGCGGCGGGCTTGCGCGTGTGGTTCGACGAGTGGGTGATCAAACCCGGCGATGACATCTACGCGAGCATCGAACACGGCCTGGAGTACACGCGCACGCTGATCCTGTGTCTGTCGCCGGCCGCTTCCAAATCGGACTGGACGAAGCTGGAGCGCAACACTGCCATCTTCCGCGACCCGCAGAATAAGGAGCGGCCGGTCATTCCCGTGTTGCTCGAAGACTGCCGCCGCATCCCGGCCGCGCTCCGCCGCCTGGCCTACATCGATTGGCGTGGCGAGAGCAGTGAAGGGCTGGCCACACTCATTCAATCCTGTCAGCCGCCGCAGAAAGAAGGGACGGCCAAGCGGACATCCGGGATGGACGTGGCCCCACCCGGCGGAGCCCTGCGGCCTGACGATCCGTTCTACCTCGAACGCGAGACCGATGCTGAGGTCTTGGCAGCGGCACAACGCGCGGCGGAAACGATTATCATCAAAGCTCCGCGCCAGATGGGGAAAAGCAGTCTGCTCAAACGCTACTTGGCGAAATGTCAGCAGGCGGGCAAGCAGACAGCGCTGCTCGACCTCTCACTGTTCACCGACGACGAGCTGGCTGATTATGCGACCTTCTTGACACTGCTCGCCGAAGCCCTCTGGCAACGGCTCGGCCAGCCGTCGCAAGCCACCCCGCCAAAACTGCGCGGCCAGCGCGAGCTGATTGACTACGTCGGACGTTCGCTGCTCGCCGCAGTTGCGGGCTACGTCGTGTGCGCCTTCGACGAGGCGGACCGGCTGCTGGGTCTGCCCTATCAGACCGACTTCTTCACCATGCTGCGCCATTGGCACGAACGACGCACCGACACTCCGCCGACGGCCTGGGCGAGATTGGGACTGGCGCTGGTGATTTCGACGGAACCTTATTTGCTGATCAAAGACTCGCTCCGCTCGCCATTCAACGTCCGCCCGCCATCCGAGCTGCACCCCTTCAACCAGGCTGAGTGTCGGGAACTGAATCGCCGCTGCCGTCGCCCTTTGGATGACGCCCAGGTGGAGCAACTGTGGGAGCTGTTGGGAGGACATCCGTATCTCACCCATCTGGCCTACTACCAGTTGACTCGCCAGCATCCGGCAGCTTTCCCCACGCTGCTAGGCGAGGCGGCGGACAGGTATGGGCCGTTTGGCTTGCATCTCCGCGCGGTGGAGAACAAGCTGGAGGATGCGGGTCAGAATCTGTTGAAGGCGATGAAGCAATTGGCCAGGCGCGGCACAGCGCCCAGCAAAGATGTCTTCCATCGGCTCTACGGCGCGGGCCTGGTCCGCCAGGAGAAGGGCCAGGTCGTTCCGGCCAATCAACTGTACGCCCGTTTCTTTAGGACCTTGTGATGCGTGCACCAATCGGCGAACCGAAGCTCAAAGCCGGTGGCGCGGTTGATTTCCAGACCAGCGTCTACATCGTCCGTCCCAGCGATGACGAATTGCTGCGCTGGCTGGAGAGCGGCGAGTACGCCAACGTGCTCTGCTCGCGCCAGACGGGCAAGACCAGCCTGCTCAAACGCACCAAAGCGCGGCTGGCGGAGCGGGGCTATGCCACGGCGGAGGTTGAGGTCGCCGGTTATCTCGGCTCGCCGAAGGATGCGGCGGAGTGGTATCAAGGACTGCTCCAGGGGATCGCCGATCAGTTGGGCCTGGAAGTGGACGTGCGCCAATGGTGGGAGGCGTGCCGCGCGATCACTCCCAACCAACGGCTGATCCAGTTCTTCCGAGATGAAATCGCGGCCAAGGCGACCGCCCCCGTGGTGATCTTCCTCGACGAGATAGACAGCACGCTCAAGCTGCCTTACACCGACGATTTCTTCGTCGCCATCCGCGCCATGTACAACGACCGGGCCTCAGAGCCGCTTTACCGGCGGATCACCTTCTGCCTGGTCGGCGTGGCCACGCCCAACGAGCTGATCAAAGACCGCCGCACCACCTCCTACAACATCGGCCGGACGATCGAGCTGCAAGACTTCGATCCGGAGCGCGATGATCTCAGCCCGCTGTTTCAAGCCGTCTCATCTGACGCCGCCGCGGGCGAAGCGGTCGTGCGCGCCCTGCTGCGCTGGACCGGCGGGCATCCGTTTCTGACGCTGCGCTTGTGTGAAGAGTACTGTGCCAGGCACGGGGCGTCGCCCGATGAGGTAGACCGGTTCGTGCTTGAGAACTTCGCGGACCTGGAATCATTGCGCACGGATGTTCACTTTGACCAGATGCTGCGCTTCATCGGTGAGCGCGTGGACGACGAGGTGACCACGCTCAAGCTCTACCGTCGCCTCCGGGCGGGCCAGCGAGTGCCCGACGAGACGACGGCGGCGCACATCAATCTCAAACTGATGGGCCTGGTCAAGCGCAGCCGGGATGGCTTGTTGGTCGTGCGCAATCGCATCTACGAGCGCGTCTTCACCGATGAGTGGGCGAAGAAAGCCATGCCGGTTGATTGGAACCGGCGGATGGCGGTCGCGGCGGTGGCGATGTTGGTGCTGGGCTTTGGACTTTGGCTCGAGGTGCTGCGGCCCCGTCCGTACATCAACAACCTGCGGAACGCCCTCGATGATTACCAGGTCGCCATTGATAATTACAACCAGTTGCGCCGCAGTCCCGGTTACGCAGGCAAAGCCGATGAACTGTTGGCTCAATTTTGGGAGCGCCGGGCGTTGCGAGAGGAAAATCAGGAAGATCGTGATAAAGCTTTGCTTTCAAGGTTGAAGGTGTTGATGGCAAAGATTACCGATCTTCGGCGAAGCGAAGTGAACCGTCTTATCAGCACAGATTATCGAAACCTTCTCGTCACATACCGGCACAACGCACGGGTGAATGCTGTCGCGTTCAGCCCGGATGGTAAAACCGTGCTGACGGGTGGCGAAGATGGCAGGGTCCGCTTTTGGCGTACTGACAACGGAGAACCAATTGGCAAAGCGTTGCCGCACAATAATTCTGTTCTGGCTGTAGCGTTCAGTCCAGATGGCAAGAGGATACTGACAGGTAGCAGCGACCGAACAGCCCGCTTTTGGCGCGCTGACAGCGGTGAGCAAATTAGTAAGCCATTGCAGCACAAAGGTTCTGTTCTGGCCGTAGCGTTTAGCCCGGACGGTGATAAGGTAATAACTGGTTGTGAGGATGGAACAGCACGTTTATGGCGTACTGACAGTGGCGAGCCAATTGGCAAAGCGTTACGTCACGAAGGGGCTATTAGCGCTGTAGCGTTCAGCCCGGACGGCCAGGCGTTGCTGATAGGGAGTTCTTATGGAAGCTCACGCTTGCGACATGCCGATAACGGTGAACCAATTGGCCAGCCATTGCGGCAAAGTGGTCCTGTTACCGCCGTGGCATTCAGCCCGGACGGTAAGCGAGTGCTGACTAGCGAAAGAGACTACCTTCCATATAGCGGCACCGTTTACTTACGGCGCGCCGACAGTGGCGAGCCAATTGGACAGCCGCTGCGGCATAACGCCAATGTTTGGGCCGTAGCGTTTAGCCCTGACGGGAGAATGATACTGACTGGCAGCGGTGATGCCACGGAGCAAATGTCCAAGAAAACTGGCGTGGCACAGGTGTGGGATGCTGACAGCGGGCGGCCTCTCGGCCAGCCGCTGTGGCATGGGCATGCCGTCAATGCAGTGGCGTTCAGCCCGGACGGCAAACGAATATTGACTGGCAGCAGCGATGGCACAGCGCGATTGTGGGACGCGAAGAGTGAGCTACCAGTCGGCCAAACATTACCACACGAAGCCCCTGTGAAGGCTGTGGCGTTCAGCCCTAATGGCAAGCGAGTAGCGACGATAAGCGGTTATTTCATGCAAAGCACATTACGGCTGTGGGATACAGAAAATGGACTGCTTTCTAACTTACGTCCTGACTTCCTCGTTTACGCTGTGAAGTTTAGCCCCGATGGCGAGCGGGTATTTGCAGGCGGCTATAGAGAAGGAATATGGTTGCGCGCCGACAACGGCCAGCCTCTAGGTCAGCCCGTGCGATACGAGGGATCTTCTGGGGTTCCCGTCGTTGCATTTAGCCCTGATGGAAGGAAGCTAATAACTGGCTATGGGAATCCAACACGCCTGTGGCAGGTTGAAAATGGCGAACTAGTCGGTCAGCCGCGGCACCTAAACCTTCCTATTGATGCTGCGGCGTTCAGCCCCGATAGCAAGCGCTTGCTAACAGGCGGCAGCGATGGCACGGCGCGATTATGGGATAGCAATAGCGGGCAATTAATCGGTCAACCACTGCAGCACGGCCGCACCGTTTATACTGTGGCATTTAGCCCAGATGGAGAGAGAGTATTGACAGGCAGCAGGGACGGTATGGTGTGGCTGTGGAATGCGAAGAGTGGGCAACCGATCGGCCCGCCGCTGCAACACGCTGATGCGGTCAACGCAGTGGCGTTCAGCCAAGATGGCACACGAGTGTTTGTTGCGACTCAGCGATGGATGCACCTTTGGAGCCTTACTGGCGAGTCCGTAACGCCAAAAGCCAGTCGTTTGCTTTCGGGGGGGTGGATAGGATGGTGTGACGGTGGCTATCGCTTTATCGACGCGAATGGTGATCGCGTTCAAGTTGCGGTGTCCGTCAATGGAGATTTGCTAAGCCTCGAAACGCTGCGATTTGATCTTCCCGATGCCCCGCCACTTCCAGGTGAGCCTGCGGTGTTGCTGGAAGAGTGGCAAATAAGGCTGGGATTGAAATTCGACGAGCAGCAAAAGATTGTCCCGAGGTATGCAGTGGAGTTGGCTCAAGCGCCAAGCGATGAACGGCTGAGGCCGCCGAAGCAGACTCAGTAGCGACGACCTTGCGGCGGTGCCGCTTGAGGTGCGGAAGCTCCCGCGAGCTTCCGGGCAGGGTGTGGCAGTTACCTGGCTGAGGCCGACTTCAATCAGAAGATCGTGAACGCCACGCTCAGATGGGTCAACCGGATTATTTACATTCCGATGTGATCCTAACCCGGACAAGCCGGAACTCAACACAAAGGGACAAAGGAGACCGCTTAAAAAGTCGGGTGACAGCCCCATATGTAGTGGTGGTCGCGTTGCGTAAAAACAATATGCGATACGTTACAGGCACTTTTTAAGCGGTCTCCTTTGTCCCTTCGTGTTGGAATTTTTTGCCAGAGACAGCGCAAATTTCATGGCTTAGACTCTAAGGCAAAGCGCCAGCGGCTCGCCAGCGCCAATCCTTGAGCGTCAAGTGAACAAAGCCTCCAATTTTTACCTGAGGGCACGGCAATGATGACTCTGGTCGGGAGTCGTTTCGACCGCTACGAAATTCTCTCGCGGCTCGGCGCGGGCGGGATGGGCGAAGTCTACTTGGCCGAAGACCTGCGGCTTGACCGCAAGGTGGCGCTCAAGCTGCTGCCCGCGGAGTTCACCCAGGACGAGGACCGCGTCCGGCGCTTCATCCAGGAGGCGAAAGCGGCCTCGGCGCTCAACCACCCGAACATTGTCACCATCTACGGAGGTGCTCAACCGCACCGGGGATCGTTACTACGAAGCAGAGCTTTACCGCCTCAAAGGCGAGTTGCTGTTGAAGCAAGCGATGAGCGACAGCCTGCGCACCATCGCTTCCGAAAGCTTACCCTCGACTGAGCCCGAACCAGCGGTGCCGGCTGAGGTGGAAGCCTGTTTTCGTCAGGCCATCGAGATTGCCCGCCGGCAGGGCGCGAAATCTTTAGAACTGCGGGCGGTGATGAGCGTACGTCGGCTGTGGCAGCAACAGGGCAAGCGAGCAGAAGCCCGTCAGATGCTGGCCGAGGTCTATGGTTGGTTCACCGAAGGGTTCGACACTGCCGACTTGAAAGAGGCCCAGGCGCTGCTTGAAGAACTGTCGTGAGACGGAGCGATGCTGAGCCAGCAGTGATGGGTGATGCCGTGTGCGCCCGAGACGATGCTCACCGTCCGAGAGCGGCCTCTTCTCCCCGTGGGTCAGCCCCTCCCGTAAAGCGTACCGGCTTGCCTCGGGTGTCGTATTCGATACTCAGCCCGTGGGCATTGCCGAGCCGGCGCACACTGAGGTGATGCCTCTTAGCCTTCAACTCGCTCCGCACCGACTCCGGCACGCCGCCCATTTCTGGCCTTGCCTCCAAGGGAGCAACGCCGCAGCGTAAGGGTTACGCCTGCTCCCAGCACGAAGGCTGGAAAAAGTCATCGCTGAGGCAGAAGGAAGCCTGGCAGCTCTGATGGTGTCTATCACAGCAGGCCCGCTAGACCAGGCTCAGACTCGCCACATTGACCAGCTCTTTCGTCGCGTAATCGCGCGGGCGGGCTAACACCTCATCAAGCTTCCTCAACGTCTCTCCTTTGAAATAGCTCTGGCCACAGTGGTCACAGACCATGGTCTCAACATCGGTCACGACAATCATCTTGGCGCCGCGGCCAAAGGTGTGAGTGAGCAGGACAGGGTGTGCTGCTGAGACACCGCAATAGGCGCACTCTTCGGCTGGGTGATTGCGTTTGCGTTTCCTGCCGGATTTGGGTCTGACTTTCATAATACTCGATAAACTGTGATCACTACCGTATCGCGTGGGCCAAGTTTGGCGACGACGTGAAGGTCTTCCTCCAGTTCTGTAGTTGGCCCTTCGATCAGATATTTGTACTCAACGAAATCATCGTCCCACTGCCGTTCAATGATCTTGCCTTTGAGGATGCAACGCTCGACATCTACCGCCAGCAGACCATCGTTGTACATCTACTGCCGCCCGTGAACGGTGATGACAAGATTGCCACGGCGGACGCGAGCGCGCATCTCATAAAGGATTTTCTCATATACCAGCCCACTCTCCTAATGGACCTCCACTTCTTAGTGCCCTCGCCCCCAACGCAGTAACGCCTCGGCATACGGTTCGGGCGATTCGAGTCCGATCAGGTGCCCGGCATTAGGGATCTTCACGACTCCCGCATTCGGAATCTGCTCGCGAAAGATTTCAGCGTACATCGGCGAGATGAATCGATCCTGCTCGCCCCAGACGACGAGCGTCGGCGCCTGAATCCGCCACAGCCGCCGCTCCAGTCCGTTCTCAGGAATCGGGAAGAGGAATTTCGCCGCGGTGCGGAAGCCGCGCCCGAGGACGACGAGCATCTCGATCTGCCACGGGGCGCGATCATCCTTGTCGCTGAAGAGCTGAGTCAAGGCGAGCATCCGCTGCGCCGCCGGGCACGTCTGGTCGTGGAAGAGATAGGGCACCAGCTCGTGAATCATATGGCCGAAGAGGTCAGTGACGGGAGCCTCGTCACGCCACAGCCCCACGGGCGAGGCCAGCGCCAACCGCCCGACCTCCTTCGGTCGCAGCGCAGCCATCTCGGCCGCCATCCAGCCGCCCAAGCTCTCGCCGACGACGTAAGGCCGGTCGAGGCCGAGCGCCTCCACGACATCAAAACCGTGGAGGAAGAGGTCGAGTTGGTCCTCCAGGTATTCGAGGCCGGTTGACCCGCCGAAGCCCGGTAGCAGCGGCGCAAAGACGTGATACTCGCGCGAGAGCAACGGCAGCACGCCTTCCCACGCCGGCACCCCGCCCGCGCCGTGAAGGAAGAGCAGCGGCGCCCCTTCGCCAGCCTCTAGCACCTCGATAGTCGGCCGGCCACTTCCCAGATTGAGCAAGCTAGATCGTGGTGTATCGGTGCTCATCTCCTGTCCTCCTTCGGGCGTTCCGCCCGTGCTTGCGCGGCGGCATTGTAGCTCCCGGCTGGTGCCCGTTCGCTGGCTGGCAACGCCTGCGGCCACCAGCGGTCTTCATACTCGCCCCAGATCGGTCGCAGGTGCGGCATGACTTCGGTCGCAAACAGGTAGGTCGAACGGTTCGTGAGCTCGGCCGGCGCCGAACCGATGTGCAGCCCTAAGAGCAGGTGGCCGCAGCGTAAGGAATGCGCCAGCTCTTCGAGTTGCTCCCGGACGGTCGCGGGCGAGCCGGCGACGATGTAGCGCTGCTCGACGAGTTCCTTCCAGCTCTTGTCGATGCCGAAGTTCATCTTCGTGTTGCCGGCCTGGGCGACCACGCCAGCGCGGATCGAAGCCTCGCTCTGGTAGCCGGGCGCCGAGGCCATTGCGGGATAGAGGTGGAGGCACTTGTTGAAGAAGTAGTCCACGTGCGGCCACCACTCGCGCTCGCAAGCCGCGTCGCTGTCGCTCAAGCACACCTGTTGGAAGAAGGCGCAACTATAAGGGTTGGCCTCTCGGCCGCGCGCGGCGAGGCGCTCCCAGTAGCCGTCGAGCATCTTCTGCGCCCGCTTGTAGCCGCTGTAGGAGAGGTAGCTGTAGTTGTAGCCGTGCTCGGCGCAGAAGTCCCAGGTCTCAATCGAGCTCAGCCCCGGCACCCAGATCGGCGGATGCGGCTTTTGGATCGGCTGCGGCCAGACGTTGACGTAGCGGAGCTTGGTGTACTTGCCGTTCCAGGCGAACGGCTCGCGCTCGCGCCAGGCCTTGAGGATCAGGTCGTGCGCCTCGCGATACTTCTCGCGCAGGGTGGCCGGGTTCTGCCCATAGCAGTAGTTGACGTCCATCGGGGTGCCGACGGGAAAGCCCGCGACCAGCCGCCCGCCAGACATGACGTCGAGCATGGCAAATTCTTCGGCCACTCGCGTTGGCGGGTTGTAGAGCGCAATCGAGTTGCCGAGCACGACGAGCATCGCGTTCGCGGTGCGCCGCGTGAGCGCCGCCGCCATCAGGTTCGGCGACGGCATCATCCCGTAGGCATTCTGGTGGTGCTCGTTGACGCCGATGGCGTCAAATCCCATCTGGTCGGCGTATTCGAGCATGTCGAGGTACTCGTTGTAGAGCTGGTGGCCGCGCCGCGGGTCGTAGAGCGCGTTCGGCAGATCGACCCAGACGCTGTGGTAGCGCTCGCGGAAGTCATCCGGGAGCCAGCGGTACGGCATGAGATGGAACCAGCCTAATTTCATAGTGGCCTCCTCCGGCGCGGCGCCTCGGAAGCCGGGGGCGGCGCCGATGTGTGACTGCGGGTGTCCGAGCTGGTCGAGAAGTAGTTCGTGCGCTTGCAGCAAAGCGGGCGCGGCGCTCATTATGGTCCGGCGCATGGCTAAAAGCAACGGAGCGGGCCGGCGGATCGCTCTACCTTGCGACGTGCCTGTGTATTGCCATCCACTCAGCATGAGGGCAGAATACTCCCGGCCTGAACACGCAGTAATCAACCATAGAGTTCAAGGGGAATAATGTTCCGCGACCTGTTAGGTTGCGGCGGGCTCCGCAACCAGCCCTTTGATCTCTACGGGGCCTTTTGGCGAACGCATCCGCAACCTAACAGGTCGCGGAACAGCGCGCCGATGGGATTTATTTTCTCGAATGCTATAGCAGGCGAGAGGCGTCGGGCGATGCAGGCGCTTCTCGAGAAGCTGTCGTAGAGTCGTGGTCTACCGAATAAGAGACACTATCAACCAAGGAGGACCCTCATGAAACTCTTCGTTCGCACTCTCAGTCTGATCGCGGCGCTGACGCTCTTCGGCTTTTCCGCCTTCGCTGATTCAGACCTCGACCAACGAGTCGAGCACGGCTACGCCAACTCGGGCGGCGTGAAGATTCATTACGCCCGCCTCGGCCCCAAAGACGGCCGGGCCCCGCTGATCGTCATGATCCACGGCTTCCCCGACTTCTGGTACTCCTGGCGCGACCAGATGGAAGCGCTCTCGGCCAATTACCAAGTCGTGGCCATCGACCAGCGCGGCTACAACCTGAGCGACAAGCCCAAAGGCGTGGAGAACTACGACCTCCGGCTGCTGGTCGGCGACGTGGCGGCGGTCGTCAAACACCTCGGCCGCGACCGAGCGATCATCGTCGGCCATGACTGGGGCGGCATCGTCGCCTGGACCTTCGCCATGACGCTGCCGGAGATGACCGAGAAACTGATCATCCTCAACCTGCCGCACCCGAAGGGCCTCACCCGCGAGCTGGCCCACAACCCACAGCAGCAGCAGAACAGCCAGTACGCCCGCAACTTTCAGAAAGAGGACGCCGCGCAGAAATTGACCGCCGAGGGCCTGGCCCGCTGGGTCAAGGACGAGCAGGCGAAAGCGAAGTACATCGAGGCGTTCAAGCGGTCAGATTTCGAGGCCATGCTCAACTACTACAAGCGCAACTACCCGCGGGAGCCCTACACCGAGGACACCTCGCCGGTGGTCAAGGTCAAGGTGCCGGTGCTGATGATTCATGGGTTGAATGACACGGCACTGCTCGCGGGGGCGCTCAACAATACGTGGGAGTGGCTGGAGAAGGACCTCACGCTCGTGACCATTCCGGGCGCCGGTCACTTCGTCCAACAGGATGCATCCGACCTAGTGACCCGCACGATCAAGATGTGGCTCGCGAGATAAAGCACGCTTCAGACCCCGCTTTTTCGAGGCGCCGGCCGCACGCCAGGCCGGCGCCTTCCAGTGGGCGCGCCCTGAAAGCAGTGGTCTGTAGCCAATGAGGAGAGTTAGAATCTGAGGGCAGAGCCAAGCAATCAAATCGTCAGGAGAAGTATATGGCGGCCATTCTAAATCCACCGGAACAAGTGACCCAAAAGGTCATCCTCGACAACATCAGTTGGGAAACCTACCAACGTCTGCTGGCCGAGCGCGGCGAGCGCAGTCAACCACGCTACGCTTACGACCGAGGGAGACTGGAGATTATGGTCACCTCCTATGAGCACGAAAATCTCAAGCACGACCTTGCCACGCTCGTTGAGTTGTTGGCTGAAGGGTTGGAGATGGATCTGGTCGGCGCCGGCTCGACCACTTTTAGCCGCGAGGACCTGGACCAGGGCTTTGAGCCGGACGCCTGTTTCTACCTCCAGCACGCCGCCCGCATCCGCGGCCAAAAGCGGATCGACTTAGCCACCGACCCGCCGCCTGAACTGGTGATCGAAGTCGACATCACCAGCCCCTCGCTAAATAAATTCCCAATCTTCGCCGGCCTCGGGGTGCCGGAGGTCTGGCGCTACCACAAACAAGCGCTGACGATCTTCAAGCTGGAAGGCGATGCTTACCATCCACAGGCGGCCAGCGAGGTCTTCACGGGAGTAACCAGCTCCGAGTTGACACGCTTGATTGCTGCCAGCTCGCAGATGAAGCGCCCCGAGTGGCTGCGAAGCGTGCGTGAGTGGGCACGAACGCTGAAAGTAGAAGAGCAGTGAGTCAGTTCACGGCGTGTGCGCCGAGAGTGGCTCACCTGGGTCTTTATGTCCATGGTGCTTTTGTGATGTAATCTGTTTCCGCTGCGGGTTCAGAGGAGCCGCCAATGCTGGCCGAAGGCATCGTCTCAAAAGACCGCTCCTAAATTCTGCGCGTGCCCAGTGACAAAGCGAACTGCTAGCCAAGTGCTCGCGGGTAATTGAAAGAACAGCTTGCCGTGTCCTCAAAGCTTGGATGGCCGATATGTCATCGCCCCAATCCACTCCGCCAAAAGTCTTCATCAGCTACAGCCACGATTCGCGCGAACACGTGCAGCGCGTGCTCGTGCTGTCGGACCGCTTGCGTGCCGATGGAATCGATTGCCACATCGACCAGTACGAGCTGGTTCCAGAAAAAGGCTGGACCTGGTGGATGCTGGAGCAAATCAAAGCCGCGGACTTTGTCCTCGTGGTTTGCACAGAGACCTATTGCCGTCGCTTCGAAGGTGAAGAGGAGATTGGAAAGGGGCAGGGCGCAACCTATGAAGGAGCGATCATCAATGCCCTGCTCTATCGCCACAATCTGCGAAATAAAAAGTTCATCCCAATCTTGTTTGAGGCCAAAGACATCACGCACGTTCCGATCTTGCTGGGGGCAACAAACTATTATCAGGTCTTCAACGAAGAAGGCTATGAAGACCTTTACCGCCGCCTCACCAATCAACACGCAAAGAAACCCGATTTAGGGAAACTGCGCCCGGCGCTGCCTCTCACCAAGCGACAAGACTTTCCCATCGCCCGGCCAGATTCGGTCACCCCAATCTTGCCACCGATAAACCAAAGGTCATTCAGAGAACATCTGGGCCACGGCGTAGAACTTGAGATGATTCGCATCGAAGCCGGGACGTTCGTGATGGGATCGAATGTGTACGACGAGGAAAAGCCGCCGCACCGGGTGAGGATTTCGCGGCCGTTCTACATCGGCAAGTATCCGGTGACGCAGGGACAGTGGCAAGCGGTAATGGGCAGCAACCCAAGCTATTTCAAAGGCGACAATCTGCCGGTGGAGCAGGTTTCGTGGCATGATGCAGTTGAATTCTGTCAAAAGCTGTCGGACGAGACCGGCAGAAAATATCGCCTGCCGACCGAAGCCGAATGGGAGTATGCCGCCCGCGCCGGGTCGAAGGGAAAGTATAGCTTCGGTGACGATCAAAACCGGCTCGGTGAGTATGCCTGGTTTGATGGCAACTCCGGCAAAAAGACTCATCCCGTCGGGCAGAAGAAGCCGAACGATTGGGGCTTGTACGATATGCACGGCAATGTGTGGGAGTGGGTGCAGGATTGGTACGGCAAGGACTACTACCGGCAAAGTGTGAACAGCGTGGATCCGCAAGGGCCATCATCTGGCAACTATCGCGGGCTGCGTGGCGGCTCGTGGATCTACGCTCTTGACGGCTGCCGCGCGTCGAACCGCGTCAATGGTCAGCCCGGCGTCCGCTACAGCAATGTCGGTTTCCGTCTGGTCGGTGCGGCGAGGACTCAGTAGCCCTTTACACTTTTGCCCTTTTGTCCTTTGCCCTTTTGCTTTACCTTCTGGCGCGGAGCGCCATGAAATTTTTTGCTTTTTGACGAGAGTTTGCCTGACTCGTATGGGCGAGCGGGCAAATGTGGGACGCGCCACTCCGGCTGCGTGGCGGCTCGTGGATCAACAATCATGACCACTGCCGCGCGTCGAACCGCAACAATAATCAGCCCGGCGACCGCCACAACAATCTCGGTTTCCGTCTGGTCGGTGCGGCGAGTACTCTCAATTGTCAGAATCGGCGGAAGGGATTTCGTCGAGCGTGCATCAGGAGAGTCCAGAGCGCGTTCCAGCGAGGCGGGTGACTACCTCCGAAAATAAAGCGGGGCCGAGCGGCTTGGTAAACGCAAGTCGAACAGTCGCTCGGCTCATCTCTCCCGTCCTTCTCTCGCCCCATTGCCTTGCGCCCGCTTCTTCTTTACCCTTGTGCTGATGCGGCGAAATGCTCACTATTTACACTGGAGGTAGAGTCAATGACCACACAACTCGAAGCCATTTACGAACAGGGCATGCTCCGTCCGCTTCAGCCGCTGAATTTGGTCGAAGGGATGAAAGTTGAAATCATCGTGATCACACCCGACACGGCGAAAGTGGCCGCGCTGTGCGAGGCCATGAATGACCCGCTGTTCCTCGCCGATTTGCGAGAGGTGGCGGAGGATTTTCGCGACGTTGATGCGGAGGGAGAGGGCCGATGAGCACCGAGCGCTGGAGCGTCTGGCAAGCCAACCTTGACCCGGTCATTGGCTCTGAGCAAGGCAAAACGCGCCCCGTGCTCGTCATCAGCGAAACGGCGCTCAACGATCTGCTGCCGGTGGCCAACGTGCTTCCTATCACCTCGCGCAAACCTGGTCGGCGCATCTATCCGAATGAAGCCCTGCTGCCTCAGGGCATAGCTGGCTTGACAGTGGATTCACTCGTCTTGTGTTATCAAATCAGGACTCTCGATAAGCGGCGGCTGGCGCGCTGGTATGGCAGGGTGGATGATCCTGCGCGTCAAGAAGAGATACTCACCGCGCTGTGTTTTCAGCTTGGCATCGTGCGGTAGCGCAACGGCGCGGGAAGCGACCCACAGAGCGGTCTCGTTGCCCTTGGCCCTCTTCTTCTTTACCCTGTGAGATGTGAAGCGTCCCTGAAGAATTTGCAGTCAACCGTGTTGAGGAAGTAAACGCCATGACGATCCACACTGAAGCCATCTATGAACAGGGCGTGTTGAAGCCCATCCAGCCGCTGGAACTGGCTGAAGGAGCGCGCGTCGAGATCACGGTCGTCGCACTCACTCCGGCGCAGCGCACACCCTACGAAATCCTTTCCGCCATTGCTGCGCTGCCGTTGGAAGTCCCCCGCGAGGAATGCGCTGGGCGCGAGCACGACCGCTTTCTCTATGGCAGCCAGGACGCCGAGGAGCAGCCATGATCTTCGTGGATACCGGCGCGTGGTTTGCGATGGCCGTCCCGTCGGATCAGGATCACGCTGTCGTCGCACGATGTTTTAGATGAAGCAATGCGACTGCCCCGAAGCGGAGAAGTAAAAAGAGGAAGAGTAATAAGCCATGCAAACAGTTTCGATTGAACTACCGGAAGCCGCCTTTGCAGCCTTACGCAAAGCGCCGGAGGAATTCATCAAAGAGATGCGCCTGGCCGCGGCCGTCAAATGGTATGAACTCGGCGAGTTGTCTCAAGGCAAGGCCGCTGAAGTCGCCGGGCTCACGCGCGCCCAATTCATTGCAGCACTGGCACGCTTCAAAGTCTCACCCTGGCAGTACACGGCGGCAGAGTTGCAGGCGGAATTGAGCGGTGATGATCTATGCGCGTAGTTGTGAATGCCTCACCGCTGATCATCCTGTTCAAGAGCGGACTGGCGGAGTTGCTGCCGCGGCTTTGCGCTGAGGTGCTTGTCCCCGGAGCCGCGTGGGATGAAGTGCTGGCGGGTGGGACAGATGACCTCGCCGCTCAAAGCTTGCCCGTGGTCAGTTGGGTGCGCCGTGTTGAAGTCACGGTCACGAATCCAATCATCAGGGATTGGAATTTGGGCGCGGGCGAGACAGAGGTTTTGAATCTGGCGCACGTTCTGCCGGGTTATCGGGCAATGGTCGATGATGCTGCGGCGCGCGCCTGCGCCCGCACCTTGGGTATCCCGGTTATCGGTACAGGTGGGTTGCTGGTCATCGCCAAACGCCGTGGTCTCATCACCTCAGTTGCTGATGCGCTGCAAACCGTACGTGACGCGGGGCTGTGGCTATCCGATGATCTGGTGCAGTTGCTCAAACAGCAAGCAGGAGAATGAGGCGCGATTTCCGTTCAGCAATGGCAAGACCATTCAGCGTGCCTGATGCTTTCAACATCAAACGAATAAAGCAAACTGACCGTTTGCCCTACGAATCAGACTATGCCTCAACTCGCACTACGCGGCGGACACGCCGTCAGGACCAAACCATTCACTCAGTGGCCGATCTACGACGAGCGCGAAGCCAGAGGACTGCAAGCCGTGCTCGAAAGCCGCAACTGGGGCGGCTACCCCTTCCCTAACGACCTCGCCCGCGAATTCGGTCGCCGGTTCGCCGAATACCACGGCGCCCGCTACGGCGTCGCGGTCGCCAACGGCACCGTGTCACTCGAACTCCCGCTCAAGGCCGCCGGCATCGGCTTCGGCGATGAGGTGATCGTCCCGGCCTACACCTGGGAGGGCACGGCCGCCGCGGTGCTCTTTGCGGGCGCGGTGCCGGTCTTCGTTGATGTCGATCCTGAGACCTACTGCCTCGATCCCAGCCTGATCGAAGCGGCAATCACGCCGAAGACCAAAGCTGTCATCCCCGTCCACCTCGGGTTTCGCTTCGCCGATCTGGACCGGATCATGGAGATTGCGGCGAAGCGCCACCTCTTCGTCCTCGAAGACTGCGCCCACGCCCACGGCGGACGGTGGCGGGCTAAAGGCGCGGGGGCAACTGGCCACGCCGGCAGCTTCTCTTTTCAGACGAGCAAGCTGATGACGGCGGGCGAGGGCGGCATCGTCATCACCAGCGACATCGATCTGGCCGACCAGGTGATTCGCCTCGCCAACTGCGGCCGGCCCGCGCGTCGCGAGAGCCGCGGGGAGCCGATGCTCGGGCATAACTACCGGATGACTGAGTTTCAGGCGGCGATCCTGCTCGCGCAGTTGGAACGGCTCGATGAGCAGACGGCGTTGAGGGAGCGCCATACCCGGCGCTTGGAAGAAGGGCTGAAGCAGATTGGAGGGCTGTCGCTGCTGCCGCGTGACGAGCGGATCACGACTCAGGCGAGCTACCATTTCGTCTTCAAGTTTCACCCGGAATCTTTCGGCGGGATTCACCGCAACGCCTTCGTCGCGGCGCTCAATGCCGAGGGCGTCCCTTGCGACGGCCGGTTCTACGAGGCGGTCTACCGCTCATCACTCTTCGAGTTCGCGGCCGAGCGCTATCCGGCCTGGGCGGCGGGGCGCCGCGCTGACGCCTGCCCGGTGGCCGAGCGCGCTGGGTATGAGGAATCGGTCTGGCTGCCGCATCAACTCTTCCTCGGCACGGAGGGAGATGTTGATGACATCCTGGCGGCGGTTGAGAAGGTCCGGGCGAATGTTGCTGAACTCGCCGGTTATGAGGATGAAGCGATCCGCGTGCAAGGACTGTCGCGGGCGCAGCGGGCGCTGCTGGAGTCGAAGCCGCCGTATTGAGGATTGAAAGTTGATCGCAGATGGCTGAGCGCTTACAATTCCTGAAACGCCCGGCTCCGGCCCTACGTAGATAGCGTCGGGTTTTCCCAATAAGGAGTGATCACGATGAAGCTCATGCTCGGTTTGTTGCTCAACCTCGCCCTCGCGTTGCTGCTGGTCCCGTTCGGCAATAATCCTACTGCCTCTGTATCCAGCGGCCCGGTCACCTTCAGCAAAGATATCGCCCCGATCTTCTATCAGCGGTGCGCCTCCTGCCACCGGCCGGGCGAGATCGCGCCGATGTCGCTGCTCAGTTACAAGGACGCTCGCCCCTGGGCCAAGGCCATCCGCGAAAAGGTGATCGACCGCACGATGCCGCCCTGGCATGCGGACCCGAGCTACGGGCACTTTAAAAATGACCGCCGTCTCCCTCAACCAGAGATCGACGCCATCGTCGCCTGGGTTGATCAAGGCGCGAAGGAGGGCAATCCCAAAGACCTGCCTCCGGCGCCGCAATTCACCGAAGGCTGGCAGATCGGCAAGCCGGATGTGGTGCTGACGATGCCCAGGGAGTTCGATGTCCCGGCGACCGGGGTAGTGGATTATCAATACATCGTGGTCCCCACCAACTTCACGGAAGACCGGTGGGTGCAGGCGGCGGAAATCCGCCCGGGCAACCGCGCCGTGGTGCACCACGTGATCGCCTTTCTGGCATCACCCCAAGCCCAGTTTGGCGGAGGCCGCGCGGGTGGCGCCGGGCTGGAGGCGAGGATGGAATCGCTGGCGGGCACGGCCCCCGGCGAGCAGCCGATGATCATGCCTGACGGGATCGGGAGGCTCGTCAAGGCCGGCTCCAGGATCGTGCTGCAAATGCACTACACGCCCAACGGCACGCCCCAGAAAGATCGCACCTCAATCGGCATCATCTTCAGCAAGAAACCCGTGCAGCAGGCCGCCGCCGGGGGCGCGGCGCTCAACGCCTTCTTCGTCATCCCTCCGGGGGCCGACAGTCATGAAGTCCGCTCCAGCTTCACCTTCAGGGAAGATGTGCACATTCGGACCTTGATGCCGCACATGCACCTTCGGGGGAAAGATTTCCTCTATCGCCTGGTCTATCCCGACGGGACCTCGAAGATCATCCTTTCAGTGCCCCGCTACGACTTCAACTGGCAGACGCGCTACGAACTGGCTGAGCCGGTGGCGGCCCCGAAGGGCAGTAGGCTGGAGTGTGTGGCCCACTTCGACAACTCCGCGAAGAACAAGGCCAACCCGGATCCGACCAAGCAGGTGCGCTGGGGCCCGCAGACGTGGGAGGAGATGATGATCGGGTTTGTCGGGTTCACGCGCGATCGCCAGAACTTGTTGGCGTCGCCACAAGCAGCTTCCAACTGATCCGCCAAAAAACTTACTCAAGCGAGAGCAGCGGCGAAGGCAACTTGCCCTTTGCCTAGCTGCTCTCTTTATTTTTTCCTCGCCACGACCGTCTCGGAAAATGTCCAGCGACCTGTCAGGTTGCTGATGGCTTCGCGATACGCCCTTTGCGGAGATCACAGCAACCTGACAGGTCGCTGGACATCGGCGCCGTTACCGGCGATATGAATGATTCCTCTCTGACCCGTGACTCTTGGATCTCCACTATGTATTATTAGTCTTCCCCGGAAGATTCAGAAGCAACGAAATTTGAAGCGATCCAACCCTATGCCTTAGGGCTGACATCAAAATCAGCGCGCGACCACAGCAGGCGAGTCTCATCACTCTGTGGTCACGCTCTTTCGCACCCCCTTTACCATCCAAGGAGATGAACCTATGAAAAGAGAGGGTCTGAAAATCTTTTGGTTCTTGTCGCTGTTCTTCCTGCCACTCGCTGCCACCCCACTCCGAGCCCAGTCATTTTGGCCCGCATCCCCGCAGGCTGACCGCACCTCGCGCTTCCGCTGGGAGGGCGTCGTGGACGGCACGGCGATCATCCGCGTGCGCCGGCGCCAGATCGCGGTGGAGAATGTCTCCGGGTCGCCCGTGCAGCGGCAGCGTTATGACTTCACTGACCCCTTGCCTACCTCCCGCGTCGACCTTCGCCTGGTGGTGGTCGAAGGGCGCGGCCGGGTGAGGCTGATTCAGGAGCCGCGGGCTGATAATGACTACGTGGCCGCCGTGCGGATTGAAGATGATCAGGGCGGCCGTTCGTTCTACTCCTTCGAGCTGCTCTGGAGTAATCGCGATTGGCGGGACGATGACCGGCGAGACAGGGGCGACCCGCGGCGAGACGATGACGAATGGAGGCCCCAACGCGAGCGCTACCGCGAGGTCGAGTTCTTCGCCTGGCGCGGCCGCGTCGACGGCGAGTCGATCATCCGCATCCGCGGCGATGAAGTGCGGGTCCAAACCATCAGCGGCGGCGGCGTGCGGGACGAGCGCTACCGCTTCAGCTCGCCCCTCCCCTCCCAAGAATTCCAGGTCAACCTCGTGGACGCCGAAGGGCGCGGCGAGGTGGTGCTCATCGAGCAGCCGAGCTCCTTCAATAACTACATCACCTCGGTGCGGATTCGCGATCGCAGGGGCGGCGCTGGCGACTACTCCTTCGCGCTCACCTGGAGGCGCCAGACCTATCGAGACCGGCCGCGGGACGATAATTGGAATAACACGACACAGCGGAGCCTGCGCTGGTCCGGCCGCGTCGATGGCCGCGACCTGCTGCGGATCAGAGGGGACCGGCTCTGGATCGACCACGAGACGGGGGCGCCGATCCTCGGGGCGGACTACCGCTTTGACCGCCCGCTGCCGTCCGAGCGCCGGATCGTGAGCGTCCGCAAGCTGCATGGCCGCGGGACGGTGCGCGTCATCGATCAGCCTTCACGCGACAACGGCTATACGGCCACGATCCTGATTGAGGATCGAGACGGCGGGTCGGACCAGTACGAAATCGAAGTCTCTTGGTGATGCCTGCCCGGTAAAGAATGGGGGCCGGGCGCTCTCCGGCCCTCATTCGCAGTCAAGCTGAGCCACCAACCTCAACACGCCAAAGCCGTAGTTCTTGAGACGCCTCAGGGTCTATTGATTCTCGGCGCAGGATGTCCGACAAACTGAAGTTTGTCGCTGGCTTCGTAAGGGGCCGGCTCCGGGAAGCCACGACAAACTTCAGCCCAAATCCACGGCTAAGAAGTCAGCAAGATCAACCGTTTACGGGATCACGTTCTGAAAGCCCCGTCAATATTGTGTGATCTGCACGAGACCAAAGAGAGGGAAACAGCCTTGCTTTCACCCGGCACCAGGCCACAGTTGGCTGTTTTCCTAAGTTTTTGACAAATAACAGCCCTTAGCCGTGGATTTGGGCTGAAGTTTGTCGGACCTTTTCGGAGCCTGAATAGACCCTGTGAGGCGCCTCAAACCGCGCTTGAACATTTCAGGCGGTTCTAGTAGGATTGGCACTCCAAAGCTAAAGCAATACCTCGACTAAGACCAAGCACTATCAAAGCTGTGCTGGCACGCTTCTTGATAAGAGAGTATCCGCCAATACATAACGGGGGCTTTTTGTGCCCCGACACTTATCCGAGTGGTGCGGGACCGCCGGGAGGGCGATCCCGATAATTATAAGCCCGTTATGGCACTATCGACCGAAGCCCCGCGGTTTCGGATGGTGAAAGGAGACTTGATAATGCTTGAGCAGGTTCACGTTCAGCCGAGCCAAGAGGAGACAAATTCCACCCAACCCTATCGCATCGACGTCCCACTTTACACACTCTTGCAGAAGCCTGGGTCGCAGCGATCCACCTTGCCGCTCGCGCCAGAGCCGGTGACGCTGCCTGACCCGATCTTCCCGCAGGTGACCCGGACGACAGACCTGAAGCGGTCGGGGTTCGTCTACCACACTAATAACGGCGTGCGCGCCTTCCGCCGGTGGCTGATCCCGTACATTCAATCGCGCGTCCTGCACGACCAGTTCCGGCCGCTGCTGTCCTACCTCTTCACCGAGTGGAAGTGCAACCTCGACTGCCACTACTGCTGGGCCTTCGACAACAGCGTGAAGGGGATGACCGAAGAAGTCGCCAAGCGCTCGATTGATTTCCTGCACTCGGTCGGCTGCCGCGTCACGGCGATTATGGGCGGCGAGCCGCTGCTGCGCCCCAAATTCATCCACAAGGTGATCTATTACGGAGCGAAGAAGGGCTTCTTCATGTACCTGCCCACCAACGGCCGGCTGATGAAGCCGCAGGTGGTCGACTGGCTGGGCGACGCGGGAATGGCCGCGCTCAACCTGGCCGTCGATTGCGTCGAGGAGAAGCCGGGGCTGCCCAAGGCGCTCAGCCGCATCCGCCCCTACTTCGATTACCTGGTCAAGATGCAGCGCCGCTACGGCTACATCGTAGTCTTCAACATGAACATCTGCCGGAACAACATGGACGACATCAAGGAGCTGACCGAGATCGCCCATGACAACGGCATCTCGACCGACTATCACATCAACGAGACGCCGATGATCGAGCAGACGCACTTCAAGCACTACGAAGACAACGTCACCTACCTTCAGCCGTCGGACTGGCCGCAGGTGGATGAGCTGCTCGACTACCTGACCGAGAAGAACCGGCAGGGCTACATCATGGTCAACTCGAAGGCCCACCTCCAGAAGATGAAAGCGTTCATGCGCGGCCACGTCGATCCGTGGCAGTGCCGCGCCGGTCACAACTCGATGCTCATCCGCACCGACGGCACGATCGCGCCCTGCTTCCCGATGTACTCGGCGACCTACGACTGGGGCACCATCGAGCATCACAAGTTCGACTTCAAGCAGCTCGACGAGATGAAGAAGGGGTGCAATCCGCACTGCCTGTCCACGACCCAGTACGTGTTGGGCCACTACTACAACAACGAAACCGTGCTGCGGTGGATCCTCAAGCAGGCCCTGCACGGCTTCAACGGCAACTCCACCGCGGTGGCCCAGGCTTAAATCCGTCTTCCGCTGTCCGGGATGATCACCAGCTCAAATCATCCCGGACAGCTTGACCCATCCTCGATTTTTCCGCAACAGTGCGGTACGGGGAGCGTGAGCGACCCGCAGCCTCCCGGATTTAGCTATTGGCCGAGCCGCAGGTCGCTCACGCTCCCCGTACCGATCCCAAGTTTCATGACGGCGCTCCCGCCATTGCGCTGGCAGCAGATTGGGAGTAAAAAGCTGCATATCGTCAGAGCGTGAACGACACAACAACCGGCCTGGTGCCATTGAAGGCAACGGGCCCGACTCCCAGGAGGCTCCAGTCATGAAGCGATCACTTCAACTCACGTCAGTCTGTTTACTGTCCGCCCTCTTCATCCTTGCCGTCAGTTGCACTTCTTCCTCCTCTAAACCGACGAAGACGAAGAAGACCGTGGCCGTCATCCCCAACACCTCCTCCGATTTCTGGCGGGTGGTGCGCAAGGGGTGTGAGAAGGCTGACGCCGAGCTGCCGGACGTCGAAGTCGCTTTCAAGACGCCTTACGGGGGAACGCCGCAGGAGCAGAACAAGCTCGTCCAGGAGGCGCTCGGCAAGGACGGCGCGGACGCCATCGCGATCAGCGTCATCGACCCGGCCAGTCAAAAAAGGATGATCAACGACACCGCGAAAAGGGTCTTGGTCATCACTCAGGACAGCGACGCCCCCGAAAGCGACCGCGTGCTCTACCTCGGCGCCGATAACCGTGCCGCCGGCCGCCAAGCCGGAGAGCTCGTCAAGAAAGCGCTGCCGCAGGGCGGCAAGATCATGGTCTTCGTCGGCAAGCGCGAGTTGGAGAACGCGCAGGATCGGCTCGCCGGGCTGAAGGAAGCGCTACAAGGCTCGAAGGCGGAGGTCCTGGATGTGATGACCGACGACAATGACCACATCCGCGCCAAGGATAATGCCATGGAGACACTGCAAAAACACCCCGAGGTCGTCGGCCTCGTCGGCCTCTGGTCTTACAACGGGCCGGCCATTCTGCGGGCCGTCAAGAATGAGAACAAGGTCGGGAAGGTCAAGATCGTCTGCTTCGACGACGAAAAAGATACGCTCGACGGGATCAAGGAAGGGGCGATCTTCGGCACCGTCGCGCAGCAGCCGTTCGAGTACGGCTATCAGGCGGTGCAGGTCATGGCGAAGGTCCTCAAAGGCGACCGCTCGGTGATCCCGGCGGACAAAAAAATCTTCATCCCGACCGTCGTCATCCAGCGGAACAACGTGGACGAGTTCAAGCAGAAATTGAACCAGTTGCTCGGTAACTAGATTCAGTTGCGCGTCTGGAAGGTACCGTGTCAGTAGCCCGACCGTGAGGCTTGTCATTACCCAAATCTTTTCACTTGCTTTCTTCTGCCGCGGAGCGGCCTGCTGAATTGAGCCGTGGGTTTCAACCCACGGGCCGCGTGGTATTGGGCTCGCCCCGTCGCGTCAGCGACGCTTGAATCTGGTGCTCTGGCCGATTCAACCGTCGCTGACGCGACGGGGAAATCGGGCCTGCGCTACCGTGGGTTGAAACCCACGGCTAAATTCACCGCGTCGCTACGCGACCGAAACCAACGACGCGCAGCTCGAAAGTTTTGGGTCATGACGAGTCTCACGGTCGGGCTTCTGACACCTGCCCTACGCCCAAAGTCTTTCAATGCGTGGGGGCAGCGGGCGCGGCGGCCTCGCGCGGCGCCGCGATGGCGCTCCGCTGCGGATCGAGGGCTGGCCGCGTCCCCCGCGTCCAGTAATCGCTCAACGTCAAGACGATCATAATCGCCAGCCAGAAGAACCCGGCCACGACTACCACCTGCGTGAGGCGCGAGCTGTAACGGACGTGCATAAAATAGAGAATCACCAGGAGGGCTTTACAGACGGCGATCGTCAGGGCGACGACTGTGTTGAATGGCCCGAGGTCGAGCCGGGCCACCAACACGGTGACGATGGTGAAGACGATCAGCGCGCCGAAGACCATGAAATAGATGGTTCTTGAAACGATGTGTTCCGACATAACTCCCTCGTCAGTGGACGTGCGCGCCGATCAGATAGAGCAGCGGGAAGAGGAAAATCCAGACGATATCGACGAAGTGCCAATAGAGGCCCGAAAGCTCCACCGGCGCGTGGTACTCCGGCGAATACTTGCCGCGCCAGGAGAAGTAGATCAGGCAAGACAGAATCCCGATCCCGATGATCATGTGCAGAGCGTGGAGGCCCGTCATGGCGAAGTAGATCCAAATGAAGATGTGCGCATGTTCGGCGAACCGCGGGTCGTGCCCTTCCCCCTCCCACCGAAAACCGAGGCCGGGGACCAAGCCGTGCTCAAACTTGTGCGAGTACTCCACCGCCTTGATCCCGAGGAAGGTCAGGCCGAGCAGCAGGGTGATGACCAAGAAAATGATCAGAGCTTTGCGATTGCCGACCTGCACGCTATAGACCGCCAGCGCCATCGTCAAGCTGCTGACGATGAGGACGACCGTATTGGTGGCGCCCAGCGTCAGGTCCAGCGTGTGGCTGGCCGCGGCGAAGGCCTCGGGGTGGAAGCTCCGGTAGATGGTATAGGCGGTGAACATGCCGCCGAAGAACATGACCTCCGTGATCAGGAAGACCCACATGCCGAGCTGCCCCGCCTCGCGCTGCTGCTCCATGTTCTCGAAGTGGTGCGCGAGCGCCGGGTGATGTGCAGGATGACTTTCAGCCAACTCTACTCTCCGTGTGAAAGGTGATGAGTGATGAGTGATGAGTGATGAGTAAGATAGATTCCCTCCTCATCACTCATCACTGCCTTATGCCGTACTGATCCCCGGCTCTCCGCCCGGCCCTACGCTCACGTCCGGCCGCCCGCCCGGGCCGATCACCTCCGCCTCCTCTTTGGGCCTGAACTCGTAAGCCTCCCAGGTCACCACCGGCGTGTATTCGAAGTTCTCGGTCGGCGGGGGCGAAGAGGTCTGCCACTCCAGGCTCGGCGAGGGCCACGGGTTGGCCGCCGCCTTGGGGCCGTAGCGCATCGACCAGACCAGGTAGATCATCGGGACCAGGTACCCGACGCCGAGGATCGAGGCGCCCGCCGTCGACATGACGTGCAACACCTGCCAGATCGGGAGGTCCGCCGGGTAAGCATGGTAGCGCCGCGGCATGCCCAGGTAGCCGAGCAAGAATTGCGGGAAGAAGGTCAGGTTGAAGCCGAGGAAGATGACCAGGGCGCCGAACCTGGCCCAGCCTTCGGAGTACAGGCGGCCTGAGATCTTCGGCCACCAGTAATGCAGTCCCCCCAAATAAGCCATGACCGTGCCGCCCACCATGATGTAGTGGAAGTGGGCGACGACGAAGTAGGTGTCGGTCAGGTGCACGTCAAGGCCGAGCGCGGCCAGGAAGAGCCCGGTCATCCCCCCGATCACAAACAGGCCGATGAAGCCGAAGGCGTAGAGCATCGGGGCGTCGTAAGAGATCGATCCCCGGTAGAGCGTGGCCGTCCAGTTGAAGACCTTGATCGCCGACGGGATCGCCACCGCGTAGCTGATGACCGAGAAGATCATCCCCGCATAGATCGATTGCCCGCTCGTAAACAGGTGGTGGCCCCAGACCAGGAAGCCGAAGACGGCGATGGCGATGCTCGCGAAGGCGATGAACTTGTAGCCGAAAATATTCTTCCGCGTCATGTTGGCGACCAACTCGCTCACCACTCCCATCCCCGGCAAGACCATGATGTAGACGGCCGGGTGCGAATAGAACCAGAAGAGGTGCTGGAAGAGCACCGGGTCGCCGCCTATCCGCGCGTCGAAGATGCCGATGTGGAGCAGACGCTCCAGCGCCAAAAGCAAAACCGTAATGGCGAGGACCGGAGTCCCCAGCACCTGAATCAGGCTGGTCGCGTAATGCGCCCAGACGAAGAGCGGCAACCGGAACCACGTCATGCCCGGAGCGCGCATAGTGTGAATCGTGACGATGAAGTTCAGCCCCGTCAGGATCGACGAGAAGCCGGTGATGAAAATCGCGACGCCCGCCGACAGGACGTTGCTGTTGGAGTAGATCGAGCTGTATGGTGGGTAGAAGGTCCACCCGGTGTCGATCCCACCGTTGATAATCGACCAGAGCATGATCAAGCCGCCGGTGATGTAGATGTACCAGCTCGCCAGGTTGAGGCGCGGGAAGGCGACGTCCTTGGCCCCGATCATCAACGGGATCAGAAAATTTCCCAGCACCGCCGGGATCGACGGGATCAGGAAGAAAAAGATCATGACCACGCCGTGCAGAGTGAAGAGCTTGTTGTAGGTCTCCGACTGCACCAGGTCGCCGGCCGGCGTCATCAATTCCAACCGGATGAGCACCGCGTAGGCGCCACCGAGGAAGAAGAAGAGCGTGATCGAGACCAGATACAGGATCGCGATCCGCTTGTGGTCGATGGTAAAAAGCCACGACTTCCAGCCGTAGTTGGTATTCAGGTAATGAACTCGCGGTTCACTGGGTACAGCATCTGGGCGCATAATTGTCGTTCTACTATTGCTGCTTATGGTCGTTTGCCCGGCGGCCCGGTAGAGCCGCTGGGGTTTGGATTGGCCGGGGAGCCTGGCCGTGACTGCGGCGATGTGGGTCCAATCGGATTGGACCGCTGCGCATCGGGAGAGACCCCGCCCGCCCCTGCTCCTTGAGCGCCCGCTGACGCACCGCCCCCAGCCTGGCTCGTCCCGATGGATTTGATGTAAGCGATGAGCTGCAACACCTGCTCTTCGGTGACCTGGCCTTGGAAGGTCGGCATAATCGGCTGGAAGCCGGCGACGACCTTCGCCCGCGGGTTGAGGATCGACTCGCGAATGTAGCTTTCATTGGCAACCACCGTTTCACCGGTCTCCAACTGCACCGTCTTGCCGAACAGCCCCTCAAGCACCGGGCCGCGCCCCTGCGCGTCACTGCGGTGGCAGGTGTTGCAGGCCAAATCCTGAAATAGCTTCTGGCCCCGCGAGGCCATCGAGCCTTCGGCCGCCCCGCCGGAGAGCCAGGCCTGGTAATCGGCCGGGTCCATGACCTGCACCCAGCCGCCCATGCCGGAATGGTTCGTCCCGCAGTACTCGGCGCAGAAGAGGTGGTAGCGGCCGGGCTGCGTGGCCTCGAACCAAGTCGTGTTGTACCGGCCCGGCACGACGTCGTTCTTGATCCGGAAGGCCGGGACGTAGAACGCATGGATCACGTCCTCGGTCGCCAGGATCAGCTTGATGCGCCGGCCCGCAGGCACGTGCAGCTCGTTGATCTCCCGCTGCCCGTCCGGGTGCTGGAACTTCCACATCCACTGCTTGGCCACAACGTAGATCTCGAGCGCTTCTTTCGGGGCGCGGTAGAGCGTGAAATAGACGCTCGCGCCCCAGACGAAGATGCCCATCGCGATGAAGAACGGGATGACCGTCCAGATGATCTCCAAGGTGTGCGAGCCGGCGACCGGGCGCGGCACTTCGTCCGGCGAGCGGCGGCGGAACCTGACCGCGTAGTAGACCTCCAGCCCGCCGATGGCGAAGAAGAAGAGGGTCGTGAGCGCCACTAAAAACAGGTAGAGCGCGTCCACGTGCCTGGAGAAAGTCGACGCCTGATCCGGCATAAAGGGCAAGCCTGTCTGCATAGGTTAAGCAGTGCCTCCGATTCTCGCGCGGTCCCGCACCGCGACCCGCCGCCGCATGACCATGACCAATGCCGCCACGCCCAAGAGCGTCACGACGCCGCCGAGGCGGACCAGGTTCAGGATGATCGGCGCGTACTTGTTCGACGCCGGGTCCCAGTGGTAGCAGTAGAACAAGAGCGCCCGATCGACGGGCGAGCCGACCTTGCCCTCCGACGCCTCGATCAAACCGAAGCGCACGTCGCGCGGCGGGTAATCGATCCCGAACAGATAGCGGGCTACTTTGCCCTGCGGCGTCAGGATCATAATCGCGCTGGCGTGCGCGAACTGCTTGGTCTGCGGGTCGTAGACGTAGCGGAACCCGACGGCGCGGGTCAAGCCCTCGATGGCTTGCTCCTCGCCGGTCAAAAAATGCCAGCCCGATTCAGCACCCGTGCGCTTGTAGCTCTTGAGGTAAGTCTCCTTTTTCTTCGCGGCCAGCGCCGGAGTCTCACGCGGGTCGAAGCTCACTACGACCACGTCGAACTGACGGCCGGCGTCGTAGGAGACTCCCTTCAGGCTGCTGACCAGCCCGTTGAGCACTTGATTGCAGAGCATCGGGCATTCGTAGTAGACGAGCGCCAGAATCACTGGCCGCCGGCCGAAATACTCGCCCAGTCGCCGCTCCTGCCCGCCCTCATCGCGAAAGACCAGGTCGAGCGGCGCCTGCTCATTGAGTCGCTGATCGATCCCGACGTTGCGCAGCGCCGGAGGCAGCCCGACTTCAGCTTGCCTCCGCTGCGGCGGGTTGGCGTATTGCGCGAAGGCGGAGAAAAACAGTAGGCAGTAGGCAGTAGGCAGTAGGCAGAGGAGGCGGGCGCTTTTCCTTACTGCCTTCTGCTTACTGCCTACTGCCTTCTTTGTTACTGCTTTCATCTGCGCTCACTCCTCTCCGGCGTGCGGCCGGGGCTTGAACCGGCCGGCAATGTTTGCTCCTGCGCTCCGGGCCGTGCAGTCGCGCCGGCTGGCGGCGTTGTCGCGCCCTGCGGCCGTGTAGGCAGCCCTCTTTCAAGCAATAATTTCTTGGCCTGCTCAATCGGGATGTGGACCGTGCCGGTGGTCTGATTGACCCAGCCGTAGCTGGTCAACTGCTCATCCTCCTTGGCCCGCAGCGCCGCCATGTCATCGAACGGGTGGTTGGAGAAATCCGGGATGCCCTGTAAGCGCGGCTCTTGCGGCAGCCGCTGGCTGTGATCGACCAGCGTGGCGGGCTGCTCCTCCGCCCGCTCCTCGCGCCGGTCGAAATAGCGGTAAAGCCCCCGCATCACAAATAGGATCACGATGCCGGCGATGAGCAACCCGAGAATGAAATAGGCGACGGCCTTGACGTTGACGTCGCTCTCTTCGTGGGTGACATCAACGTTCTTGATGTGCTTGACGTCGGGCGTCGCCCCGCGATGATGTTTATGACCGTGTCTTGCCATAATTTGCTTTTTGTCAGTAGTCAGTAGTCAGTAGTCAGTGGTCAGTGGTCAGTGACCAAGGCAACGTTCTTAACGACGAACTACGGACCACTGACCACTGACCACTGACCACTGACCACTGACTACTGACTACTGACCAATCAATGTCCCCCGGCGTGCTCCAACACCTCTGGTAAATTCGGATCGCGAATCGGCAGCAGCGGCCGGGCCTTCAGTTGCCCGGCGAAATACCAGAGCCAGATGCCGCCGAGCCCGACCGGCGCGGCCAAATCCATCCAGTGGAAAGAGAAGCCCTGCCGGCCGTGGAACTCCGGCGCGATCAGCCAGAGCACGTCCACAAAGCGCATGACGATGATCACCATCGCCGTCAGCGCGATCAGCCGCGCGTTGCGCTTCAAATCGCGCGAGAGGAGCAAGACGAACGGCAGCATAAAGTGGAACAAGACGAGCAGCAGTCCGACCACGCGCCACCCGCTATTGAACCGCCGCAGGTACCAGGGGATCTCTTCCGGCAAATTGCCCGACCAGATGATCAGGAATTGCGAAAAGCTGAAGTAGGCCCAGAGCATGACGAAGGCGAGCAGCAGCTTGCCGAGGTCATGGAAGTGAGCCCGCGTGAAGACGTGCGACATCGGCTCGTAGCGCGCGAGCAGCACGGCGATGGTGATGACGAAGGCCATCGCCGAGAGCGCCTGCCCGCCCATCAACAGGATCCCGAAGATGGTCGAGAACCAGGTCGGGTCCAGCGACATGACCCAATCGACCGCGGCGAACGTGACCGTCAATCCATAAAGGATCAGGCCCGGCCCGCTCAAGTCTTGCAGCTTGCCCGTGAGGCCGGGGTCGCCCGTCTCGTCCTGCTCGCGCGACCACTTGTTCAAGAAGTAGGCGAGCCCCAGCCAGACCGCGAAGTAGAAGACGGCCCGGCCGAAAAAGAACGGCAGATTGAGATACGCCCGCTTGTGCTCCAAGGCATGGCGCAGTTCCTTATCACCCTCCGGCACATTGTGGCTCGCCCAGATGTAGATTCTACTGACGCCGACGGCGAGCGGCAGGAAGAGCACCAAAAGCAGCGGCAGCGTCCGGGTGGCCGCCTCCAGCGGGCGGCGAATGACCATGCCCCAGGCGCCGCCCGTCAGGTGCTGCAACATGACGATCGCCAGGCAGCCGAGCGTGACCCCCGTCCAGAAAATAAAGCCCACCAGGTATGAGCGGAAGAACTGATCGAGGCTGACGAAGGCGCCCACCGCCAGGAGCGCTAGCCCGACGACGCCGACGACGAGCGCTCGCTGTTGCAGCCGGTTCACCTCCGGCGGAGTCGAATAGAGAACGTCGCTCATCGCACCGGTCCTCCCGCGCCGAGTTTTTGCCGCTCCTCCGGCGGCAGGTCGGCCAGCGCCGCGTTCTGGCTCAGTTGCAGGGCGCGGATGTAGGCCACGATCGCCCAGCGGTCGCGCGGCGTCACCTGATCAGCGTAGCTCGACATCGCCCCGAACCCGTTCGTGATGACATCGTAGAAGTGGCCCACCGGCGCATCGCGCAGACGGGCGTCGTGATATGACGGGGGACGGCGAAACCCGCGTTGCACGATCATCCCGTTACCGTCGCCCAACCGGCCGTGGCACGGCGCGCAAGAGATGTTGAAGCGCTCCTGCCCGCGGGCGAGCACCTCGGCGGTAATCGGGAACGGGAAGAAATCATCCTCGGCCGGATTGGTGCGGCCCGCCGGCCCGTCCAGGATAGAGGCGCTCCGCGGCACCGTTCCTTCGACCAGCGGCCGCGAGGCCCGGCCGTCGTCGAAGAACTTGCTCGCCTCGAGCGGCTGGTACTTCGGCTGATCGTGCATATCCTGGCGGCAGCCTAAAAACAGTAGGCAGTAGGCAGTAGGCAGTAGGCAGCAAAGGGCGCGCAGCGAAGACAGAAGCCACAGCCGCCGCTGCTGCCTACTGCCTACTGCATACCGCCTACTGTTCTCCTCAAAACTCCACATCAGTCACCTCGCGTGGCCCCAGACTTTCGAGAAAGCGCCTCGTCTCTTGCGGGTCGAACTTGGGGTCGTTCGACTCGATGCAGAAGAAGAAGAGTGAGCGTGATGCCAGCTCGAAACGCGGCACGTTGAAGACCGGGTGGTAGGGCTGCGGCAGTTTGTTGAGCGCCAACATCCCGAGCACCGCGAAGAGCGCCGCCCCGAGCACCGTGCACTCAAAGGTGACGGGGATGAAGGCCGGCCAACTGTGCAACGGCCGGCCGGCGATGTTGATCGGGTACTCGATCACCGAAGTCCAGACTTGGAGCAAGTACCCGCCCAGGCCGCCGAGCACACCGCCGATCAGCACGATCAAGGGCAGCGCATTGCGGTGGAAGCCGATCGCCTCCGCCAGCTCTTCAATCGGGTAAGGCGAGTAGGCGTTCATCCGCCGATACCCTGCGGCGTAGGCGCGGCGAGCGGCGGCGATTACGTCGTTCGGGTCATCGAATTCGGCCATCAGACCGTAAAGGCCAGGTGTCTTCTTCATGCTGGGCTCTCCTGTGGTCCGCCCGTTTCAGGCAATCTGGTCGCGGTCGGTTTTTCCCCGGCCACTTCCGCTTGCGGCAAGATCGTGCGCATCTCGAAGATCGAGATCATCGGCAGGAAGCGGATGAAGAGGAAGAAGAGACTCAAGAACAGACCGATCGAGCCGAAGAACATCGCGTAATCCCACCGCGTCCCCGAGTACATCCCCCAGGAGGAAGGCAGGAAGTCGCGGTGCAGGCTCGTCACGATGATCACGTAGCGCTCCAGCCACATCCCGATGCTCACCGAGAGCGAGACCACGAAGAGCAAGGGGACGTTGCCGCGGAAGCGCCGGACCCATAGTACCTGCGGGATGGCGACGTTGAAGAGGATCAACATCCAGTACATATACCAGTACGGCCCGGTCATCCGGTTCCGGATCATGAAAGCTTCATAGGTGTTCCCGCTGTACCAGGCCATGAAGCTTTCCATCATGTAGCCGTAGGCGACGATCAAACCGGTGGCGAGCATGATCTTGGCCATGTTGCGCAGGTGGCGCATGGTGATGAAGCCTTCCAGCCCGTAAACCTTGCGCAGCGGGATCGCCAGGATCAGAACCATTGCGAAGCCGGCGTAGATCGCCCCGGCGACGAAGTAGGGCGGGAAGATCGTCGCGTGCCAGCCCGGGACGATGCCGACCGCGAAGTCGAAGCTGACCACCGTATGCACCGAGAGCACGAGCGGCGTCGAGAGTCCGGCGAGCAGCAGGTACGCCGTCTCGTAGCGGTGCCAGTGCCGCGCCGAGCCGCGCCAGCCCATGGCGAGAATGCCGTAGATGATCTTGGCGCCGCGGCGGCGCGTGCGGTCGCGCAAGGTCGCGAGGTCCGGAATCAGCCCGGTGTACCAGAAGAGCAGCGAGACCGTAGCATAGGTCGAGACGGCGAAGACATCCCAGATCAGCGGGCTGCGGAAGTTCGGCCACATCCGCATCGTGTTCGGGTAGGGCAAGAGCCAGTAATCGAGCCACGGCCGCCCGGTGTGCAGCGCCGGGTAGAGCCCCGCGCAGGCTACCGCGAACAAAGTCATCGCCTCGGCGAAGCGATTGATCGAGGTCCGCCACTGTTGGCGCAGCAGGAGCAGGATCGCCGAGATCAGCGTGCCCGCGTGCCCGATGCCGATCCACCAGACGAAGTTGATGATGTCGAAGGCCCAGCCGACCGGAATGTTGTTGCCCCAGATGCCGATGCCGGTCAAGACCAGGTAGCCGATGGTGTAGAACAGCACCATCGCGAGCGTAAACGAGAGGCCAAACCCGACTAGCCACCAGAGCGGGGTCCGGCGCCGCAGCACGATCGTGCTGATCTTGTCGGTGACCGAGGCGAAGGTATGGCCCGGCTCGATCACCGGGGGCGCCCCCGAGATTTCGTGCAGTGACTGGTGTAGGGGTTCCTCAACTTTAGCCATGTCTTGTCTCCGGGCCCGGCTTGGATTCGATCTCCGGGTTCGGGTTGCGCAGCGCCGCCAGGTAGGTCGTGCGTGGCCGCGTGTTGAGGTCAGCAAGGACCCCGTAGTTGCGCGGCTCGGCCTTCAGCTTCGCGACCCGGCTCGCTGCGTCGTTGAGATTGCCGAAGACGATCGCCTCGGCCGGGCACGCGGCCTGGCAGGCGGTCACGATCTCGCCGTCGCGGACTGGCCGGTCCTCCTTCTCCGCCTCGATCTTGGCCCGCTGAATCCGCTGGACGCAGTAGGTGCATTTCTCCATCACGCCGCGGCTGCGGACCGAGACCTCGGGGTTGCGCAGCAGCTTCAGGCTCTCGGTCTCGAAATCCTGGTAGAGCAGAAAATTGAAGCGCCGGACTTTGTAGGGGCAGTTGTTCGAGCAGTAGCGCGTGCCGACGCAGCGGTTGTAGACCTGAACGTTCAGCCCCTCGGCGTCGTGCACCGTCGCGTTGACGGGGCAGACCAACTCGCACGGCGCATTCTCGCAGTGCTGGCAGAGCATGGGTTGGAAATGAGTCTCCGGGTTCTCCAGCGCCCCCTTGTAGTAGGTGTCGATGCGCAGCCAATGCATCTCACGGCCGCGCAGCACTTGCTCCTTGCCGACCACCGGGATGTTGTTCTCCGCCTGGCAGGCGACGACGCACGCGTTGCACCCGACGCAGGCGTTCATATCGATGGCCATGCCCCATTTGTATCCGGGGTACTGGTACTCCGGGTAGAGCGTGTGTTCTTTCGGCGGCGTCTCGACCTCTTCGCGCACGAAGTCCGGCTTCTTCTGGTACTCATCGATCACCGCCGCCTGGACGATCTTCCGGCCCTCCAGGGTATGGTGCCTCTGCGTGGTGGCCAGCTCTATCCGGTCACTGGTCAGGCGGACTTCAAGCCCCTGGCCGAACCAGGGCGTGTTGGATGAACGAAGCCGGTAGGCATTGAACCCCTGGCCGGTGCCGACCCGACCGGCTCGCCACCGGTCATGCCCCAGGTGGACGGTGATCGAATCATCGGCCTGGCCCGGCATGACCCAGAGCGGGGCTCGCACGGTGCGCCCCTGATACTGAAGCTCGACCACCCGGCCGTTGACCTCGTAGAGCCGTGTTTCAATTTTGGCCTCGACATCAAGCCGGTCATCCCCCTGGCTGAGGAGTCCGAGCTTGACGGCCGTGGCCGGGCTGACGAGCGCGGCATTGCCCCAGGTGAGCTTGGTGAGCGGCTTCGGCAATTCTTGCAGCCAGCCGTTATTGGCGAAGCGGCCGTCGTAGATCGTCGGGTCCGGCCGAAAGACGATCTCCATCTGGGAGCCGGAGGTTGTTTTCCCTACCTCGGACACCCAATCTGATTTCAACGTAATTGATTTCGGCGGGAGCGCCGTGTTCGGGACGACCCCGCTGCGCAGCGCAGTCCGCCAGGCTTGCTCAAATGGATCAGAAGGGCCCGCAGAACTGGGAGTCGTCGGCTTCGGCCCAGTGCCCGGCACCTGACCTCCAGCCCCGGCCCCTAATCGGCCTCGCCAATAATCGCGCACGATGTCATAGCCCGTGCGTTCCGGTTGCGCGGTGAAGGCGGCGAGCGCTTCGTGAGAAGATTTGCCGCGGTAGAGCGGAGCGATCAGCGGCTGAATGATCGAGACGGTCCCGTCATAAGCGCGAACGTCGCTCCACGCTTCGAGGTAGTGCGCCTCAGGGATATGCCACTGGCAGATCAACGAGGTCTCGTCGTTGTAGAGGCTCAAGTGGGCCCGCCATTTGACCTTCTTCAAAGCCTCGGTGAAATTGAAATCGGCCGGGGCGTCAAAGACCGGATTGCCATCGAGGATCAACAGCATCTCCACCTGGCCCGCATTCATCTCGTTGACCAGCGTGCGCAGCGATTCGAGCTGGTTGACGGCGCCCGTCCCCGCGCTGGCCGGCCTGGCTTCGAGCGGGTCGGTGTAGACGACCGTGCTGCCGACGTTGCCCAGCGCTTGATTCATCGCGTGAGCGAGCGCATGCACTACGGGAGGCTGATAGTCACCGGCCATCACCAGACTCCGGCCGCGATGCTGCTGAAGATCGCGCACGAGGGCCGGGACCCACTGCCCCGCCGGACCTGAAGGCTGCGCCGCCTGCCCGCCGAGTTGCACTCCTAGACCCGCTGCGACGGCGCGAGCGAAGCCTTCGATCTCGCCCGCGCGCATCGGCCACCGGTGATCGGCCTTCGCGCCGGTGCCGGAGGGCGTGCTCTCAACGACGTAGAGGCGGTTCATCTCGGTCTTGCCTTCCGTCACCCGGCGTTTGGCGGCGAAGTCGCGCGCGTAGCGCAGGCTGCCGGGGCCGCAGGAGAGGAAATCGGCGTCGAGCGAGAGAATGACCTCGGCCTGCTCGAAACGGTAGACCGTGTTGACCTCCTGGCCGAAGGCGAGTTGAGCGCCCACCCGGACGTTGTCGCGCCCCGCCGGCTCGTACTGGTGCCAGGCGGCTTGGGGAAATTCATTGAGCAGCCCTTGCAACTGCGCGGCGAGCGTCGGCGAAGTGATCGTTTCGGTCAAGAAGCGCAGCCCCGCGCCTTGATTGCCGCGCTGGCCGCTGAGCGCGGTTTGGACTTCGGCGATGAAGGCGCCCCACGTGCTGATGTCGCCGAGGTAGGTCAGAGTCTTCGACCGGTCGGGATCGTAAAGCGTGAGCACCGAGGCCTGGGCGTAGACGTCGGTCGCGCCCAGACTCGCGGGGTGGTCAGGATTGCCTTCGACTTTGGTGGGCCGCCCCATATTGCTTTCGACCAGCAGCCCCTCGCCCACTCCGCCGAGCGGCATGGCCGTGGCGAAGAAGAGCGGCTTGCCGGGGATGATACCCTCCGGCGGGCGGGTGTAAGGCGCGATCGTCTCGGTCGGTTGGACCGTGCAGCCGGTGAGACCGGCCAGAGCCAGCGAGGCGCCCATCAATTGCAAGAAGCGGCGGCGGCCGGCGACATCATCCGGACCGGGCCACTCCGCCGCCCGGTCCGGGAACTCGCGGTGCAGCATCTCCCGGAACTCCGCAGTCTCGGCCAGTTCCTCCAGACTCCGCCAATATTCCTTCCCCTGGTTTGCCTCAAGCCGTGAGCGAAGGGCATGAAGCTCTGGGTAGGTGTCTTTGATATTCATCTGCTTGTCTCTCGCACCTATCGGTGACAAGTCGAACAGCTTGTCAGGACGCTGCGGTCCTGAAGCTTGTACTCGTTGACGAGCCGGCGCCCTACCTCGAGTTGGTTGTAGTTGGCCGGGGGCCAGACCATCTCGAAGACTTTCTCCTTGGGCCGGATGAAGCGTTCGGGCTCGCGGTGGCACCCGAGGCACCACTCCATTTGCAGCGACGCCACCTGCCAGGTGAGCGGCATCAGGTCCACCCGCCCGTGACAGGTCGAACACCCGACGCCCTTCTTGACGTGAATGCTGTGATTGAAGTAGACGAAGTCCGGCAGGTCGTGCACGCGGACCCACTCGATCGGCCGGCCGGTCCGCCAGCTCTCGCGGACCGGTTCGAGGTACGGGCTGCTGGCGAAGATCTGCGCGTGGCAATTCATGCAGGTCTTGGTCGGCGGGATGCCGGCGAAAGCCGACTCCTCGACCGAGGTGTGGCAATACCGGCAGTCGATCCCGTCATCGCCCACGTGGTGCTTGTGGCTGAATTGGACCGGTTGCTGGCGCGCGACGAAGGCTTGGGTCACGTAAGAAGAGCGGTTGATTTCAGCCAGCACCCACAGCGACGCCAGGATGAAGAAGGCACCTCCGAAGATGCTCACTCTCGAAATCGTGTTGGTACTGCGATGGAAGATTTGGGGCATACACGCAGCCTCTATCTTGCCTTCCTACCAAGACAACTCATCTTCAATTTTTGCTTGAGGGATGACGCCAACATACTCTATGGAAAGAAAAAAAAAGTCAAGCTGGTAAAATTAAGACTGCCGTGGCTGAAGCGTCTCACCTCTCCTCTGTCTCGTTTCGGTGTCTCGGTGTCTCGGTGGTTTCCTGAGCGTCCCGATCTTGTGTGTTTCGATTACAACAGTTTGCGCTTGAACTTCTGATTGTTACCCCACGGGTCGGGAGGGGAGAGGCCCGAGTGGCGTTCGCCGGTCACGGGGTGAGTCATATGTCTGACGGCGGGGAGGGGGCTGGCTTCAAACTCCTGGGGGCTGCCGAAAAAAGCGATCTTTCCTGTCTCAAGCAGCATGACTTGGGCGTCGGAGGCGGGCCGCCCATCCACGGGCCGGACCGAGACCGCCCCCGTCTGATCCTGGACCGCGCCATGCATCGCCAGGTACGGGATCTCTTCCAGGGCTTTGGTCACGTAGAGCGAGGAGATCTGATAGATGTCGCGGGCGCGGATGATGAGGTCCATGACTTGCCGCTCATTGATCGGGTCCAGGCCGGCGGTCGGCTCATCAAAGAGCATGATCGAAGGCCAGCCGACCAGCGCGCGCGCAATCTCTAACCGCCGCTTCATCCCGCCCGAAAGTTCTTCGGGGGATTTGTCCAGCTCCGCTTCCAAACCGACGAACCGGAGGATCTCAAGCACCGCCCGCTCGGTCTCCGCTTCCGGCCAGCCATGCTCGGCGAGGCGGTAAGCGGTGTTGTCGTAGACCGACAGGCTCGTAAAGAGCGCCGCCTCTTGAAAGACGATCCCCATCAAACGGGCGCGGATGGCGAGCAGCTCGCGCTCGTCGAGCCCGACGATGTTCTGCCCCTCGATCAGGATTTCGCCTTCGTCGGGCTCGAGGAGGCCAATCGCCAGTTGGCAGAGCACGGACTTGCCGGAGCCGGCGTCGCCCGTGACGCAGATCATCTGGCCGCGGCGGAGGACGAAGCTTACGTCTTCGAGCGCCTGCACTTCGCCGAAACTGACAGAGACGTGGCGAAACTCGAGGGCCGGTGTGTCCGCAGCAGTGTCCGCAACCATGCGCTTGATCCTCTCGACTAAAAATGGAACGGATCGGGAACAGGCATATCATACCTGACCAGCTCAGATCAAATCAGAATTTCCGCTCGAAGGGCGCCGCGGCCCTCCCACACTTGCCTCCGTTCAGTTCGATCTGATAAGGTGGCCGCACGATGGCGACACTTCAATTTCTGGGCGCAACCGGCACGGTGACCGGATCGAAATACGTGCTTGAGGCCGGCACCAGCCGGGTGATGGTTGACTGCGGCTTGTTCCAGGGACTCAAGGAACTCAGGCTGCGCAACTGGGAGCCGCTGCCGATCAATCCGGCGGCGGTCAACTGGCTGCTGCTGACGCACGCCCATATCGATCATTCGGGGTATCTGCCACGGTTCGTGCGCGACGGGTTCGCCGGGCCGGTCTACGCGACCACCGCCACGGCAGACCTGCTAGGGGTCCTGCTGCCCGATTCAGCCAGGCTCCAGGAGGAAGATGCGGCCTATGCCAACCGCCAAGGCTTCTCGAAGCATCAGCCCGCGCTCCCGCTCTACACCGAGGCGGATGCCCGGGCGGCGCTCAGGCAGGTCCGCGGGATAGCCTACCACCGTGAAGTCCGGTTGAATGACCGGCTCAGCGCGCGCTTCATCCCGGCGGGGCACATCCTGGGATCAAGTTTTGTGGCGGTTGAGATCACCGAGCCGGGGCAGCCGCCCGTCAAGGTTCTTTTCTCCGGCGACATCGGCCGGTACGACGAGCCGATCTTGAATGACCCCACGCCGGTGGATGAGGCTGACTACCTGCTGGTCGAATCTACTTACGGCAACCGGACCCACGACCGCACGAACCCCAAAGAGCGCCTGGCCGAGATCATCAACGCGACGGCCGAGCGCGGCGGCAAGGTGATCATCCCGGCCTTCGCCGTCGGCCGCACGCAGTTGCTCGTCTACTACCTGCGCGAACTGGAAGCGGAGGGCCGCATCCCCATGCTGCCGGTGGCCGTCGATTCGCCGATGGCCGCCTCGGCGACGCGGCTCTACGCGAAACACACGGAGGACCACGACCTCGACATGCAACGCCTCAGTGAGGGCCACCACAACGCGCTCGCCACGCGCCACTTCAGCCTGGTCCACGGCCGGGCCGGATCGAAGGCACTCGACGCGCAGCCGGGTCCGGCGATTATTATTTCCGCTTCCGGGATGGCGACGGGCGGCCGCGTGCTGCACCACCTCGCCCAGTACTTGCCCGACCCGGCGAGCACGGTCATCCTGGTCGGCTATCAGGCCGCCGGGACGCGGGGCCGGAGGTTGCAGGAGGGGGAGAAAGAAGTGAAGATTTACGGCGAGCGGGTGCCGGTCAGGGCCGGGATCGAAAGCCTCGGCAGCCTCTCGGCCCACGCCGACTCCGCCGAGATCCTCCGCTGGCTCTCAGGCTTCAAACGCCCGCCGCGCCTGACTTTCATCGTCCACGGCGAGCCGGATTCGGCCGCCGCCTTGCGCGAAAAGATCACCCAAGAATTGGGCTGGCAGGTTATGGTTCCAGCCTACCAACAGACCGTGGAGCTAAGTATACCTTGAACGGGGACAAATTGAGCTTTTGAAGAGAGAAGAATCTCAACCCAAAGGGTCTTTGGAGACCGCTTAAAAAGTGCCTGTAACGTATCGCATATTGTTTTTACGCAACGCGACCACCACTACATATGGGGCTGTCACCCGACTTTTTAAGCGGTCTCCTTTGAACCTTTGTGTTGGAGAAGCTCCATTTGTGGCCGTGCTTGGTATAGCTAAGCAATCATGGCGCGGGAGATTTCATTTTCCGTTTTCCATTTTCCATTTGTCATGGCATTGCGCGATGCCCGATCAGGTCATCGCCTGAGATTATCTCGGGACAGCTAATGCCTTACGCGGCGCTCGATCAATGACCAATCGCAAATGACCAAGGGAAAATGGAACATCGACCGCCAACCTCTCGCTTGGCCATTGATTGTGGACTAACCCCTACCAGACGGCTCTAACTATGGCATAATACGCGCTGCCCCCGGTGCGGTTATGACCATCAGACCTTTACTGAAATGCTATCGCTATGCCTTCGCGTGGGAGAACTACCTGCTGCTCGCCCGCGCGATCAAGGCCGCCTGGCTCGTCCGCCGTCATCTGGGCGGTCGCGCGGTGGCGCCGCGCTTGGAGGCAGCACTGCCAGCCATCAACGCGCTCTACTTGCCCCCGCAACCACACTGGCGGATTTCTGAGGTTGACAAGGTGGCCCGGTTCTCAAGCTTCGTGGCGCGCTTCCCGACCACCTGGGGGCGCTGCCTGCAACGCTCGTTGATCACCTACCGGCTCCTGAACGGCTACGGCACCCCGGCCCGGCTCTGCCTCGGGGTCAGCCGGGCCGCCCCCGGAGGAGACGGCCATGCCTGGGTCGTGCGGCTGGGCGATGGCGGCCGGGCATTCGCTGAAGCGGCCGACCCGCGCGAGCGCTTTACGCCTGTCTATGCCTCTCCGCTTCCAGCCATAGCAAATTCCGAACTCTGAACCCCGAATCCATTAAAGTGGCTTGCTTCATCAGATGCTGGCGCATATCATTCTGAGAGAAAATTCATGGCGGGTCTCACTTTGACGCGGCCTGAGCGCCGCCAGGCTTGAGCTTCACTCTTTCGCCCCCGAAGGCAAAGGGGGCTGACAAAGCGCGCTCCTGGTCGCATCCTATGCCGATCTCCATTGGTGAAGGGAAGTGGCGGCTCGGCCGAAGCGGCCCTGCGCGGCTGCCCCGGCCGACAAGCAGCAAGGCAAGCGGGTGAAATAGGCAATGATCGAGTTCGAGCTAGAGGCGCTCTCCAGCCTTCAGCTATTTCAACTCTGTGCAGAGCACTGGGACCAAGGCGAGTATTGGGAAGAATTTCTCAGGCGCTATAATCAGCTCTTAGTCTCCAGTGTCTATCAGGCCTACCGGCGGTTTGCCAAAGCCGGGCTGCCTCCCCCTTGGGCCGTCGCCGAAGTGCTGCAAGACACCTACCTCAAAATCCTCAAAAACGATTGCCTGATGTTGCGCCGCTTCCGCGGCCACAGTGATCAAGAGGCGCGGGCGTACCTGGTCCAAGCAGTCATCAAGATCACGATCAGTCGCCTGCGGCGCGAGCACGCGAAAAAGCGCTGGGCAGAGGTGATCCGGCTCGACGACCTTTTGCGGCAAGGGGAGGGCGAGGAGGGCTTAACCAAGCTGCCGAGCGGCTACACCGGGGAGATCAGTGAGCCGGAGTTGGTCGAACTGCTTCGCCGCCACTTTCCCGACCCACAGGGGCGGCGTGACAGCCTCATCTTCCTGCTGCATGTGCGCGAGGGGTTGAGGGTTAGCGAGATTGCCGCCACGGGCATTTTTGGCGTCAAGGCCGACGGCCTCCACAACGCCATCGCCCGAGTCAGGACCAAACTGAAAAATATTTTATCGCCCTGACCGATTTTTCCTTCCGATTTGCGACTTATCTACATGTACGCCACCTCGGAGGAGATGAGCAATGAAAGATGAGAATGTAGCGGACGCTGGGCATCCGGCGGACGCGGTGATGGCTGGCTACGTGCTGGGGACCCTGGCGCCGACCGAGCAGGGAGAAGTTGAGGAGCACTGCGTTATTTGCCGTGAGTGCTGCGCGCAACTCGCCCTCTTGATTCGGGCCATCGGTCCCGAAGAAAACGAAGAGGAACAACGTCAGGTGGAGGCGTTACTGCCGCTCGGGCAACAGGCCGCGGCCCGAGCCCGCGAGCAGATCAGCCAGGATCCGACCCTCCGCTTGCCGGGAGCTGAAAAAAAGGTGGGCAAGGTTTACTCAAGTGTAAGGGAAGGGCGCGCCCACGTCTCTGGCCTCTGGTCACGAGGCCGCGGCCGGTGGCCCTATCTCCCACACGCGGTAGTCGCGACGGCACTCGTGGTCATCGGGATCACCGGTTACTTCACCCTGTGGTCCCATTCACCCGCCACACGCGGCCTCGAAGCGCTGCGTCAGGCCTACCGCCACAGCCGCCCACTCGAAGCACGCGTCACGGGTGGCTTCGGCTATCATTCGTACGAGCGAACGCGCGGCCCGGCGGAGGCGACCGGCATCGATCGGGATCAGCTCAACCATGCGTTTGCCGCCTTGACCGGTGAGGTCGCGGCCCACCCGACCGCCCAGGCGCGGCATGCCCTGGGGCAGCTCTATCTGCTGCGCGGTGACTTCAACGAGGCTGAATATCAGCTCACCCTTGCGCTCGATGACGCGCCGCGTGACGCCAAGCTGCAGGCGGACCTCGCTGCGCTCTTCTACGAGCGTGGCAAGCGGGAGGAGTCGGTGACGTTGCTCGCCAAGGCGGTCGAGCACAATACTGAAGCGATCAAGCTGGAGCCCAAGCTCGTCGAAGCCTGGTTCAATCGCGCCCTCTGCTACGAGCAGATGGTGCTCCCCACCGACGCGCAGAAGGATTGGGAGCGCTACCTCGAACTGGACCCCGATTCGCAGTGGGCGGAGGAAGCCCGCGCGCATCTGAAGAAGCTGCGCGAGCGAGCGGAGTCACCGGAGGAGCGCGACCGGCGGGTGCAGGCCGCCTTCCTCTCGGCTGAGACGGCGGGCGATGAAACTGCGATGCGCCAGCTCGTCTCCGAGCATTTTGTCACCGTCAAGGATTTGGTCGCTGAACCGCTCCTCGATGAATTTCTGTCCTCGGCCTCAATGGGAGCCGATGCGCGTACCAGCCAGAGCCTGAAGAGGCTCGCGCGCATCGGTCAACTGGCGAGCGAGATCAAGGGTGATCAGTTCCTCGCCGATGCGATTGACTTCGCGGCGCGGGGCAGCCCGGCTGTCAAGCGGGAGCTACAAACCATCCGTGCGACGCTGCGGCAGGCTGACCAGGAGCACTTACGCGATTCTTTTGATGCAGCGTCCGCACTCTACGCCAGCGCACGCATTGCCGCCGAACGCATTGGGGATTTATGTCATGCCGAAACTGCCATCTACGGTCTCATCCGCTACCCTAAGGATCTGCAAGCCGAACCTCCCGACCTCTCGACTTTCAGAAGCCAACTCATCGCCGAAACTGACAGCCGCCGCCACCGGCAGTTGCAGGCACAGGCACTGGTTGCTGTAGGTAATGCGTATATTAGCTCGATGCAACTCTCCCGCGCCATCGACCTCAACCTGCAAGGCGCGGAGATCGCGAAAGAGCTGGGGGACACCGAAACGGCGGTCAATGGCTTGAGATTGGCTGGCGCGGCTTATGCACTCATCGGCGACTATGAAGGCGCGGTGAAGAAGAACTACGAAGCGCTCTCGCTCCTGCGTGACCACTCGGTGACGCCACGCCGCGCCGCGCAATCCTACATCCAGATGGCGGACACACTCTCTAGCCTGGGTAACTACCTCGCGGCGCTGCCATATCAGCAAGAGAGCCTGCGGATGGCAGAGCATTCCAGCAGCGCTGTTCTTCCATTCGGGGTGATCGGGCGGCTTGGACTGACTTACGTTAAGCTGGAGCGTTACGAAGAGGCGATACGCTATCTCAACGACGCCGTCGCGCGTGCCGAGGCGATCAAGGACAACAGGGCGCGCATAATGGCGAAAGTTGACCTCTACACCACGCTCGGGGATTTCCATCTACATCAGAACAAAGCCGACGAAGCGATTGCCAGCTACCGAGACCTGATCAAAACCATTAGCGAGACGCCCAATCGTTACTTCCTGCCGGCTGCTCACCAAGGGATCGCGGCGGCTTACCTGAAAAAAGGTCTGACGGCGGAGGCCGAAGCCGAGCTCAAGACCAGTATTGATCTCGCCGAGCAGGATCGCGCCGCGATCAACGATGCGCATGGCCGGAGCGCCTTTCTCGCCAATCGGCAGAGTGTCTATCACGCGATGATCAATCTTCAGTTCGCCGATAAGCATGATCACGCGCGGGCATTCAACTACGCCGAGACGGCGAAGAGCCGTGAGCTACTCGACACGCTGAAGAGCGCCAGCGAGGTGAAATGGAGCGACAGTCAAATCAAACTCATGCTCTCTGATAGCGCGCTCCCGCTGACTCTGGAGGAGATGCAACAGGCCCTGCCCGCTCATGCGCAACTCGTGGAGTACACGGTGACGGAGCAGCGCTTGATCATCTGGCTGGTCACGCGCCACGAGGTGGTGCCGCAGAGTGTTCCGATCAGTGCCGATCAGTTGCGCCGCCTGGTGGCCGATTACCTCGATGAGCTACGCACGCGCCGCGGCGTGGAGTTGCTCAATCGCCGGGCGGCCGAGTTATACAAATTGCTGATCTCGCCCATCGCTGCGCACCTTGATCGCAACCGGGTGCTCTGCATCGTTCCGGATGGAGTATTGCACCAGTTACCCTTCGCCGCGCTGGTCGAGCCAAAGGCGGGCCGTTACTTGGTTGAGGAATTCGCGCTCGTGACCAATCCGAGCGCGAGCGTGCTGGCGCAAACTCTAGAATCAACCGGCGCCAAACCATCCAGGGCGACGGAGAAGTTCCTTGGCCTGAGCAACCCGCGCTTCAATCAGCAGCGTTTCAAGTTATTACCGACGCTCCCGGCGGCGGAGCAGGAACTGGCCCGCGCCCAGGCCCTCTATCCGCAACACCAGGTGCTGAGTCGTGACCGCGCCACCGAAAGCGCCTTGACCCGCCAGATGGCCGATTACGAGGTCGTTCACCTCGCCACGCACATTCTGGTGAATGGGCAATCGCCGCTGCTCTCCTCCATCGTGCTGGCGGATGAAGACGGGCGTGCTCCCGAAGATCCAACACCCGGCCGCGTCGCCTTCGATGGCGCACTGCATGCTTATGAGATCGCCCAACTTAAGCTTCAGCGGACGCGGTTGGTGATTCTCTCCGGCTGCCGCTCGGGGCTGGGCGACTACATTCGCGGAGAGGCGCTGAGCGGATTGGCGCAAGCCTTCTTCGCGGCGGGAGTCTCGACGGTAATCGCCAGCCTCTGGGATGTAGATGATGAGAGCACGGCCGAACTGATGACCGTCTTTCATGAACAGCACCACACACAGAAGAAGCAAGGTTTCGCCTCAGCTCTGCGCCAAGCGCAACTCTCTTTGCTGAACATTGCTGCCCATCAGCGGCGGCATCCGTACTATTGGGCGGCATTCATAATTGCAGGCGATGGTTTATCTGAATAGTAGTCCAAACCTGAGGCTCAAAACTGATGGCGATTTTCGGTTGAATAGGAGCCAAGTTTTACCACAGAGGACACAGAGGGGCACAGAGGATGGAAGTCAATCAGGTGAGCGGCGCGGTGGTTGATGCGGCGATGAAAGTTCATTCGGCGCTGGGACCCGGCTTGCTGGAAAGCGCGGATGAAGGCTGCCTCAAACATGGGTTGCTGAAGCGCGGCTTGAAGTGCGGCTCCCAGGCAGAGATGCCGGTGAGGTACGATGGCATGAAAATAGATGTCGGTTACAGGTTGGATCTGCTGGTTGAGGATGCGGTGATCGTCGAATTGAAATCTGTCGAGAGGCTCGTCCCGGTGCATGAAGCACAACTGCTCTCGTATCTCAAACTGAGCGGGAAGCGAATCGGGCTACTCATCAACTTCAACGTCCCGCATCTCAAAGATGGAATCAAGCGTCTGGTGAACAATTAATCATCCTCTGTGCTCCTCTGTGTCCTCTGTGGTGATCATGACTAACTCGGGCGTACTCAACCGCAAATGGCTATGAACTTGCGACCTCTCTCAACTCAAAGGAGGAAAGCTTGAGCACCATCAAATTCACTTTTGGAGACCTGTGCGCTTTTTTCACCCGCAACTCGTCACGCCTCATGGTCGGTTTGATCTCGACCGATGACGAAGAGCCTAAACACGTCCACCATCCGCGCATCACCATCAAGCAGAATGGTGTGACCCAGCGTATCTACCGTGAATTCGCTGAGATCAACGGCGACATCTGGCTGGAGGTTCGCAAGGGCCAGCCGCACAGTCGCCACAACCAGCGCTCCGCGAACGATCCACGCCTCCCCGCCAATCTCTTGGTCGACATCGAAAAGCAACTGTACCCGAAAGAGAGGCTCAACGTTAATTCTAAGCTCTGCCGGGCGCGGCTGCATTTCAGGAACGGGGTGCTTCATACCGTCAAAGATTTTGTCAACGTCAAGTTCGTCGATGCGAAGACTAAGGAGCCGTGCCCGCACGGGCCGACGGAGGCAGCTAATAAGATGGGGCTGGATGTTGAGATCGCAGACGGTGGTCATGCCGTGCTGCGCTTCAGCAGTCAGACCGATGACTTCACCTTCGAAGGCGGACGAGACTATGAGGTCGAAGTCTTCAATGAATCAAGTGTGCTTCAGTTCGATCACTTCAAATACTTCTACAACATCGTGCGTCCTCAGCCTAAGTGCATATGGGTCCCTGTTTCGGGGGATGACCCCGGGAGACCAGTGCCCCGGGTTGATACCGATGTTACTTGCGTGCCGGGTGCCCTCAGTAGTGCTGTTTTCCCGCCGCCCACAGCCGCGGCCAAGAAGGCGAAAGCCAAGAAGGCGAAAGCCGCCGGCAAAGCGAAAGCTGCTGGCAAGGCGAAAGCTAAAGGCAAGCCGGCAGCCAAGCGCAAACGGTAGGCTCTCCGGAGCCGCCTTCAGCTCCACCGCTGTCAGAGGTCAGCCACGCGAGGCGGGCCGGATGGATCAGGCCCGCCCGCGTTTTGATCAGGAGTAGTACCGCCATGATGACAGATCGGATCGAAATCAACCTATCCGTGAGGCACGGGCAGCCCGTGATTCGCGGAGCCCGCATCCCGGTCGAACTCATCCTGCGCCGGCTCAGTGAAGGCGCCACCGAGGCGGACTTGCTCGCGGCCTATCCGCACCTGACCCGCGCCGATATTCAAGCCGCCCTGGCCTACGCTGCCGACGCCCTGGCTCACGAAACTATCTTGTTGCTCTAACCGCAGCCTGGCCGCTGTCACATCGCAGGCGCCAGTATAGTACCAATGTGGCGTGCTTTGATTCAGAATGCGCTCGCTTCAGAAGAAACCAGGCCTCCCGGTCTGATCGGAGAAAGTTGGACACAGCGGATGCTCACTCCGCTGGTGAGCGGGAAATGGCCACATTGACAGGTAGTTTTTGCTCAGCTATAAAGTGTTGATGAAGTTACTCACCACCGCACAAGCCGCAGCCAAGCCGGGCGTGCATCGCATGCGGGTTAAGGTACAAGTCGCGCCAGCGGGCAAGGCCAGAGCGAAGGGGAGAGCCTCATGAATCCGATGATTCTGACGGTCGTGATCGCCGCCAGCGCATTCATCCTCTCAATCTTTGCCGCCAATTGGCTGAATCTGCGCGGTAACGACCGGCTCTTTGAGCGGTTCGACAAGCACAATGACCGGCTCTTTGAGCAACTCAGCCAACACAATGACCGGCTCTTTGAGCAGTTCAACCAACACAATGACCGGCTCCTTGAGCAACTCAACAAACAGAATGACCGGCTCTTTGAGCGGCTCGACAAACAACTGGCCGCCCAGTTCGGCGAAGTGAGAGCCGAGTTTGCGGCGGTGCGCGCGGAAGTGACTACCCGCCTCACCGCCTTAGAGAGCAAGGTTGATCGCCTGGACCGTCAAATGGAAGCCATCTTCAAGCCCGTCCTGCCGAGGTCTTGAGCCAAAGATGCTCGCGGCCTACCCGCGCCTGACCCGAGCCGATATTCAAGCCGCCCTGGCCTATGCCGCCGACGCTCTGGCTCACGAAACCATCTTGCTGCTCTAATATACTTCGCACGGCGACAATCGAAACTTTTTCACCACAGAGGGCACAGAGGCACACAGAGGAAGACCAATGCCTCTGTGTGCCTCTGTGTCCTCTGTGGTGAAAAAGTTTCGTCTCTGGCCGCGTGCAGTGTCTTGACATCAGGTAATACCATTTTAGATTGATGATAGTGCATAAACTGCGTTTTTGAAGAATGGATACCCTGTGAGCGAAGCGAGTTGTTCTGGG
>Ga0207646_10000150_pt1 | contig 95482 bp, 97 predicted proteins | sample KBSK5502metaG_FD_184343 | JGI IMG/M metagenome (GOLD analysis project Ga0207646, IMG submission 184343) | Corn, switchgrass and miscanthus rhizosphere microbial communities from Kellogg Biological Station, Michigan, USA - KBS K5-50-2 metaG... | ecosystem: Host-associated > Plants > Roots >... | reverse complement strand
CGGACAGGCAGATCGTGGTCCAGGACTTCTACCCGGAGCGCTGGAAGGCGCTCGCACGCGCCCAGGACTTCATCCGCCTCCTGAACCAGCGTAAGAAGAAGGAAGAGGAAGGGCTCGCCGGCTCCCGTGACGACGACGACTACTAGGTCTAGTTAGAATTCACCGCTCGTGAGCTGGGCCTTTGTACGACGGGAGTGGGGTGCTGTCACCTTTGTGCTGACGGTGCTCATCGGCATGATTGTGGTGCCTGTCGCGCTCTACTTCACGAACGTGGGTCCCAGCCCGGTGACGGGTCCGGCGATCACGATCGCAAGCAGCGCCCGCGCGAGCGGAGTCACCTCGCCGACCCCGTCGCCGACGCCGACGAAGTCGCCCTAGGTACGTTCAACCGGCGAGACCGGCGACGGTCAAGCGCCAGCTTGAAAGAATCGCCGACCGTCGTCGCCGCGCCACAGCAGTCGGTCGCCGTTCGACCGGACGATGTCGTCGAGCGGCAGCAACAAGTCCAGGCCAGGCGCGCTCCCGGTGCTGACCCGCATCTCGATCACATCCGCGAGGCGCAGGCGTGCCGTCTGGGCGCAGTCACGCAAGAACGTGAAGACCACCGGGCGCACGAGGTTGAGGACGTACGCCGCGTGGGCGGGTGCGCCGTCAGAGAGCGTTTCGCCGGCGAGGCTGCGGTCGCGGAAGGCCAGGACGACGACCTCGTCGCTCAGCATCACAGGTTCGCTCCACGCGTATGCGGAGCCCTCGATCCCACGCAGGAGCTGAAGCAGCTCGGCGAGCCGGCGCATGGGGGGAGGCGGCCCTTCGATCAGCAGGGGAACGTCCCGGATCGGCTCCTGGAAGCTTTGCGAGCGGTATTGGGCCGTGAACCCAAGGTCGGAGATCCCGGCGAACGGCGCTGGGACCTTGATCGTCACCTCGGAAAGGGGTTGGTTGCTGGGACGCATTCTCCTACCGCCGCTCTTCATGACCTATTAACGCACGGGGCCCCCCCAAGTGTCTCCTACGTGTGGACGAGAATTGGGCGGATGTCCAGATGCCGCTGAGTGGAATCCGAGTGCTCGATCTCACCCGGCTGCTGCCGGGGCCCTTCTGCACCATGCTCCTGGCCGACATGGGCGCGGACGTGATCAAGGTCGAGGAGCCCTCGACCGGCGACTACATGCGCTGGACGCCGCCTCTGGTCGACGGCCAGAGCGCCCTGTTCAATGCCATCAACCGCAACAAGCGAAGTCTCACGCTGAACCTGAAGTCAGAGGTCGGCCGTGACCTGCTCCTCCGCCTCGTTGATCGCTCGGCCGTGCTGGTGGAGGGCAATCGGCCGGGCGTCATGGAGCGACTCGGTCTCGGCTGGCCTGTAATCCACGCGCGCAACCCGGCTCTGGTCATGTGCTCGATCACGGGATACGGGCAGGACGGCCCGATGGCCTTGCGTGCAGGTCACGACATCAACTATGTCGCCACCGCCGGCGTGCTTGGCCTCAACGGGGCGCAAGGCGGACCGTCGATGCCGCTCTCGGCGCAGGTTGGCGACATCGGCGGCGGCGGGCTGCAGCCGGCGGTCGCGATTCTCGGCGCGCTCGTCGGCGTCCAGCGGGGCGACCAGGGGCGTTGGCTTGACGTCTCCATGACCGATGGCGCGGTCAGCTGGCTGGCGTTGGCCCTCGCGCAGCAGAGCGCGGGGGAAGAAGTCGGCCGCGGCGACCACCGGCTGACCGGCCGGTACGCCTGCTACCGGGTGTACGCGTGCAAGGACGGCGGCTACTACAGCGTCGGCGCCTTGGAGCCGAAGTTCTGGATGGCGCTGTGCAGCGCTCTCGGCGTACCGGACCTCATCGAGATCCAGTTCGCCGCCGGCGATGACAGGGAGCGTGCGCATCGGGCGATGGAGGCGGCCTTTCTGTCGCGCACGAGGTCGGAGTGGGAGCGGGACCTGGCCGGGCTGGAGGTTTGCTGCGAGCCCGTCCTCGACCTGAGCGAGGTGGCGTCGCAGCCGCAGATCGCTGCTCGCGGCCTCGTCGTCAATGCTCCCACCGGGGTCGAAGTCCGACCTGCGGTGGCGATGCGGGCCGACTGGCGCCGGCGCGATGCGCCCGGGCTGGGAGAGCAAACGGCTGAGATCCTGTCGGAGCTCGGAGTGGACGGAGCGCAGCTCGCCTCGCTTCAGAAAGCCGGCGTCGTTTAGCCGGCGGCGAGCTGCTTCCAGACCGCCTTTACCTGTGCCAGCGTGTCTTCACGCGTCCCGCTGTTGTTGATCACGTGGTGGGCGAGCCCACGCTTCGACTCGATCGGCATCTGGGCGGCGATCATCGCGCGCGCTCGCTCAGGCGTGATGGCTCGACCCGACACCAGGCGCTCGACCTGCACCTCCTCGGGGGCGTAGACGAGGACGACAGTCGAGAAGAGGCGCTCGAGGCCGTTCTCGAAAAGGAGCGGGACGTCCTGGACGACCACCTCGGCTCCGCGCTCAGCAGCCTCAGCGGTCCGTAGCGCCATCCAGTCGCGGACGAGCGGATGCACAATCGCGTTGAGCCGGCGGCGGGCATCGTCGTCACCGAAAACGAGCTCCCCGAGCCGCGACCGATCGATCCGGCCGCCGTCGACGTAGGCGTCACCGAATTCGCGCACGACCGAGTCGAATCCCGGGTTGCCGGGTTCGTACACGGCATGCGTGGCCTCGTCCGCATCGACGACCTCAGCGCCCAGCTCCCGCATCATCTCCGCCACTGTCGACTTTCCCGACCCGACGCCTCCCGTCAATCCCACCAGCTTCATTTACGATCTGGCCTCAGTGGGGGACGAGGAGAAGTTCGACGCGATCGTCGTCGGCGCCGGGCCGGCAGGGACGGCCGCCGCGTACACGATGGCGAAGGCGGGGCTGCAGGTGGTCCTGCTCGAGCGCGGCCCCAAGCCTGGGTCGAAGAACGTCATGGGCGGCATTCTCTACAACCATTACCTCGAAGAGATCGTAGGGGACGTCTGGAAGGAAGCGCCGCTGGAGCGTCCGATCGTCGAAGAGCGGCGATGGATGATGACGCCCAAGGCCTACATCGGGATCGACTACAAGAACCTTCGCAACCGGGAGCGACCGCATTCTTTCTCGGTCCTCCGGGCGCGGTTCGATCCGTGGTTCGCCGACCAGGCGGAGAAGGTCGGGGCGGTCGTCGTGCCCGAGACCGTGGTCGAGAGACTCATCGTCAAGAACAACCGCGTGGTCGGCGTCGGCACCGGTCGTGGGGATGACCTTTACGCCGACGTCGTCGTCGTCTGCGAAGGCATCGGCCTGGGGGTGGGCCTGCTCGAGAAGACCGTCGTCAACGGCAAGCCGCTGCGACGAAAGCTGCGCGCGAACGAGGTCGCGATGGCGGTCAAGGAGATCATGCAGCTCGATTCGGGCCTCATCGAAGAGCGCTTCAACTGCGAGGCGGGCGAAGGCTGCACCATCGAGTGCTTCGGCGACTCGACCATGGGCATGTCCGGCTTCATGTTCATCTACACGAACAAGGACACCCTGTCGGTGGGAGGCGGCGCGCTGCTGAGCGAGTTCAACGCCACGCTGCGAAGCCCCAATGACCTCATGGAGCACTTCAAGAACCACCCCAGCGTCAAACCCCTGCTGCGAGGCGCCGAGACCGTCGAATACCTGGCTCACCTCATCCCCGAGGGCGGGTACCGAGGCATTCCGAAGGTTTACGGCCCCGGCTATCTGGTCTGCGGCGATGCGGCGATGCTCTCGAACCCCGTCCACCGCGAAGGCTCGAACCTCGCGATGGTCTCCGGCCGTTTGGCGGGTGAGACGGTCATCCATGCCAAGGAGGCGGAAGACTTTTCCGAGCGCCGCCTGCGGGAGTACAAGGGCAAGCTCGACCACTCCTGGATCATGGCCGACATGCGCAAGTACGACAAAGCGGTGCCGCTGCTCGAGCACAACCCGCAGCTGCTGACGAAGTATCCGGAGATCGCAGACCGCGCCCTCGACGAGTTCTTCAGGGTCGACGGAACCTCGAAGTGGGAGAAGCAGTCGAAGATCCTGAAGATGGTCCGCAAAGAAGGCGGGCTGAAGATGATCTGGGACTCGGTGAAAGCCGGCTGGGCTATGAAGTGACGACCAATCGCCCCGCTGGCGCCAACGGCGCCCTATCCCTGCCGCCAAAGGGCACCGCTGGCGCCAAACGTGCGGAATAACGCCGCACGCCCTAGCTCTTGGCGACGCTGACCTGGATCGTGTGATAGCCGCTCGCTCCGGTGGGGTAGCTGGCCGTGGCCTTCGAATCCTGGGTCACCCCGCCGGCATCGGTCGCGCGCACCCGCAGCTGGTACGAGCCTTCGCTTCCCGGCGTCCATTCCGCCGACCACAGGACCCACGTCAGCGGTGAGAGGGGCGGCTTGAAGTCGGCCGCCGACCAGCTCCGTCCGCCGTCGGTGCTGTACTCGACCTTGCTGATCCCCCGGGTGCCTGAGAACGCCACCCCCGACAGCGAGATCGCTCCGAGCTTGACGATGACGCCGTCCCGCGGGACGTCAAATCGGGCGGTGGTCTTGACGACCGCGTTGTGGTCCCAACCTTGCGCCTCCCAGTAGCCGCCGCTTTCGTGGTCGACCAGCTCGATCGAGTCGAGCCACTTGGGTCCCTTCATGCCGTAGTGGCCGGGCAGCAGGATTCGGGCTGGAAAACCATGCGCTTCCGGTAGCGGGGCGCCATCCAGGTCGTAGGCGACCAGCAGCTCGGGCGCGCCCCGGATCAAGCTCATCGGAAGGCTCTCGGCATAGCCGTCGCGCGCCTTGAACGCAGCCCATGTGCCGCCGGCCCGCGGGCTCGCCATCGCCAGCAGGTCGGTCAGCCTCACGCCTTTGAAGGCGCCGGTGCTCATGAGCTCGCCGCCCACGTTGTTGCTGATGCACTCCATGGTCACGTACTCGGTGGAGCTCGGCAGCGCGCGCAGGTCGGCCAGGGACAGCTTCAGGGGCTTGTCGACCGCCCCGCCGACACTGAGGCTCCAGCCGTTTGCGTCCACTACCGGATCGCCGAAGTTCTTCGAGACGACGTAGAAGTTCGCGACCGGCGTGATCTCGGGGCTGACGCCGCTTAGACCGGCCTCAGGCGGATTGAAGATCGCGCGATACCAGTCGGGCACGAGCCGCAGCGCCAGCACACCGAGGCTCATTGCGCCGATCGCGAGCGGAACCGCGCCGAGCGTGCGCCGGCGGCCCGGATCGGCTTGGTCGGGCAAGGGGCCGGCCGAACCCATCTGCAGGATCACGCCGTAGATCGCGAAGAGCAACCCCCAGACCAATGGCGTTGTCGGGCCGTCGTTCAGCCCGAGGAACCCAACTCCCGAGATCGGCAGGAGCAGCGCCGTCACCACCAACCAGCCGGCGCCCGCGAACACGAGCGCGGACTGAGCCAGGCGCCAGCGACCGCTGGCCACCGCCCACACAGCGCCGAGCACGCCCAGCCCGACCACCATGGCCACGATGAGGCCGAACTCCTCGACCACCTTGCCGGCGTGCTGAAGGGTGTCGATCAGGAAGCCGAAAACGAACCCGGGCATGATGGCGAGCACCGGCCCGCTCAGGGCCTGTGGAAGCGGCCGCAGGCCGAGAAAGCTGCCGGCGAGGTACATCAGCGCTACCAGGGCGAGCCCCGCCAGCGCTCCCCAGATGAATCCGCGTATGGCGGCGGGCCGCCACCTTGACATCGTCATCACGGTCTAGATACCGCCTGAAGATACGTCGCCACCAGGTCACGCAGCGCACAAAGCGACGCGCTTTGCTGCTTAAATCGGGTTACCGGATGTCCGCTCCGATCGTTCCCGAAGATCTCTATCGGTTTCGCTGGATCGACCACGTCCGCCTCAGCCGAGACGGGGAGCGCGTCGCCTACCAGCTGAGCTGGGCGGATGGCGAGGCGCGCCAGAATCGAAGCCGGATCGTAGTCAGGCGCCTCCTCGAGCCCGAGCCGGTGGACGCCACCGCGGGACCGCGGCGCGACCATTCGCCCGAATGGTCGCCTGATGGCCGGAGGGTAGCCTTCGTCAGCCGTCGGGGCCCGGTGGACCAGGTCTTCGTGCTCGACATGGCGAGCCCGGGCGAAGCTCAACAGGTCACCTCGCTGGCAGAGGGGGCAGGCAGCCCGCTCTGGTCTCCGGACGGGAACACTCTGGCTTTCATCGGCATGGTCCTGAGCGATCCGGAGGCTGTCGTCGACGACCCCCGACCGCCCGATAGCAAGGACCAGCTTCGCCGCGCTCCGGTCGCCCGCATCGCCCGCCGGCTCGACTACAAGCACGACGGCCAGGGCTTCGTCGACGGCCGCTACCACCATCTTTTTGTCGTGCCCGCAACCGGTGGCGATGTTACGCAGCTCACGAGTGGAGCCTGGGACGTGTCCGGCTTCGACTGGTCGCCAGACGGCAAGCAGATCGTGGTCGCGGGCAACTCCGAACCCAACTCCGACTTGCAGAGAGCCCTCAACCTCTACGTGGTCGACCTGGCAGGGAAGCGTTCTCGGCTTGCCGGCGGCTTCTATCTCGCCTCACCCGCGTGGTCGCCACGCGGCGACCTGGTCGCATTCATCTCCCCCAACGGACTCGAAGCAGGCCTCCTGGAGCGGCTGTGGATCGTCCCGTCGGGTGGTGGCGACCAGCGGTGCCTGACCATCGGGCTGGACCAGTCGGTGGGCGACAGCATCATCACCGACATGCGCGCGGGCCACGGCACGCGTCTCGTGTGGTCCGCGCAAGGCGATCGCCTGTATTTCCAGTCCAGCGGACCCGGCGTGGCCTCGGTTTACTCATGCGACCTCGAAGGCAACGTCCGGCCCGAAATCGGCGGCCAGCGCCGGATCTACGACTTCGACATCGCCTCGGGCGTCATCGCGTTCTGCGCGTCGGACACAACGAGCCCGGGCGAGCTGCACATGTTCACGCAGGGCGCCGAGGCGCGCGTGACAGACCTGAACCCCTGGCTTCACGAACGCTACGTCGCCCAACCGGAGCGCCACTCGTTCACGGCGCCCGACGGCTGGGTGGTCGAAGGTTGGCTTTTGCGCCCCGACCATTTCGAAGCGGGTCGCCAGTATCCGCTCATCCTGGAGGTCCACGGCGGCCCGCACGGACAGTACGGGTGGGCGTTCTTCCACGAGCTCCAGGTCCTCGCCGGAATGGGCTACATGGTGCTGTACATCAACCCGCGCGGCTCCGACGGATACGGTGAGTTCTTCCGCCGTCAAGTCGTCCGGGACTGGGGCGGAAAGGACTTTGTCGACCTCATGACCGCGCTGGACCAGGCCATCGAGACGACCGGCAGCGTCGACGTGAGCCGCATGGGCATCGGCGGCGGTTCGTACGGCGGCTACATGACGAACTGGGCGATCGGACAGACCAACCGGTTCTCAGCCGCGGTGGCGATGCGGTCGATCTCCAACCTGGTGAGCGAATACGCCCAGCACGACATCGTCCTCTGGGGCGCCCTGGAGCTGGGTTCGCCGCCGTGGCCAGACCAGGACGAGCTGTGGAAGCGATCGCCCATCCGCTACGTGCAGAACATCCAGACCCCATTGCTGCTGACCTGCGGAGAGATGGACCTGCGCACCGCGATCTCGCAATCCGAAGAGCTTTTCGGCGCGATGCGATTCCTCGGCAAGACAGTCGAGATGGTCCGCTTCCCCGAGGAGTCGCACGACCTCTCGCGTAACGGCCGGCCCGACCGCCGCGTCGAGCGGCTCGAGCGAGTCGCCCGCTGGTACGAGCGATTCCTGGGCACCGCGTCGGTGGAGAAAGCAGCCGAGGTGGAGACGCAGGTGTTGCCGGTGCAACTCGACGTGGAGGGCGCCGGCACCCGCGAGGGAGTGACCGCGCCGACAACGGTTCTGGAGATCGTGCGTAAGCCGGAGGCGCCTGTCGCCGAGTCGACGCCCACCGCGGTGCCCGAAACCCAGCAAATGGACGCTGCCGTGGTTGAATCCGAAGTTGAGGCGGACCTGCCGCCGGAGGCCGCGGAACCCGCCGCCGCCGAGGAGCCGCCCGAGCCTGAACCCTCCGCCGAGGTCGCACCTTTGGACGCCGAACCCGCGGCGGAGCCGGTCGCGGAATCGGAACCGGAGGCGCCGGTCGCGGAATCGGAACCGGAGGCGCCGGTCGCGGAATCGGAACCGGAGGCGCCGGTCGCGGTCGAAGAACTGCCGGTCGAGGCCTTCGTGCCGTTCTTCCCGGAACCGGAGCCTGTGGCCCCGTCCAGCCCGGAAGCTGTCGAGTCTGAACCGGAGCCCGAACCGGAGACGCTGGTCATGCCGCCCGAGCCCGAGCCGGTTGAGGCAGAGACTGCCGCGCCAGAGCCCGAACCCGAGCCCGAACCCGTGGCCGCTGAGGTGCACGAGCCGGAACCTGAGCCGGTGGCGTCGGCGCAGGCTACGCCGGCCGCGCCGGTCTCCGATGTCAAGGCGACGATGCTCCGGTGGCCGACCAACCCCAGCCTGCAGGAGAACGGCCAGACGGATTCCGGCGAGCCCGCAACCTCGATCATCCCGGCCTGGCAGCCCGCCGACGTCCCGTCGGAGAGCAAGAGGACGGTCTCCCTTTCGGCGATGTCGCCGGAGGCAATCGCATCCGGCGAAGCCTTCGTCGCCAAGCTCAGCTTCGAGAGCGGCCCGTTCGCGGGACGGGTCGTCGCCCTGCCCAAGGAGATGGTCACCGTCGGCCGCGCTCCCGACAATGACGTCGTCGTCAGCGACCCGGCGACCTCAGGCCGGCATGGCCGCATCGAAGTGCGCGCGGGCGCGTTTTGGATCAGCGACCTGGGCAGCACCAACGGCACGCTCGTCAACGGCGAGCCGGTGATCGAAAAGCAGCTGGCCGACGGCGACCTCATCGCCATCGGCCAGAACACCATGCGCTTTACGCTGAGCGAGTAGCCAGCGCGGTGCACTCCGCGGCGGCTTCGCGGAGCCGCGCGGTGAACTCTTCGACGTCGGGGACGATGCCGGGGTCGGCGGTAAGACCGAAGTACGCATCACCGTTGTAAGAGACGATCGCGACCCCGAGGCCCATCGACGGGTACAGCGGCGCGAACGGCCAAACCTCTAAGAGCTGAGCCCCGCCGGAATAGAGCGGGAACTGTGGCCCGGGAATATTGGTCACGTTGATGTTCGCGCCTGCTTGCGGGTTGGACATGAGCCGGCCCGCCAGGACGAGCAGCGAAGGGGGCGCCCAATCCGCGAGACCCGCCAGCTTGTCGGCCGCGACCGCCTGGCGCGTGCGCTTCAGGTCGCCCGTCGTGACCTTGATGCGGCGGAGGCGATCCTCCATCGTGAGATCGCCGGTCGGGAGCTCCAGGACCATGCCACTGATCTGGTTGCCGATGCGACCGCGCGAGTCATCTCCGCGGACGCTCACGGGGCAGAACACCCGCACCGTCTCAGGCACGACCTCGCCTCTGCTCTTGAACCAGCGATGCAAGGCTTCCGACACCACGGCCAGGACGGCATCGTTGACGGTGCAGCCGAAACGATCCTTCAATGCTTTGAAGGCCGAGAGCGGCACTTTGAGCCCGCGGCCGGTGCGCTGGGGCCCGATCTTGCGATTGAAGAAGAGGTCGGGTCGCGGCGTCACGACATTGCGGACGACGTTGATCACGCCCGTCCACGGCAGGTGAGTCGTGTTCCAGATGGCGGGCATGCGGGAGCGATCGGATTTCGCCGCGGTTTTGAAATCCCAGAGCATCGGGCGGATCAGCTGCCAGTTCGATGGCTCCGGGCGAGGCTTCCACACTTCGGCCGGCGGCTCGGGCGTAAAGCCCTCGGGCGTGGTGTCCAGCAGCAGCGTCAGGATGTCGACGCTGGACACCCCGTCGACCATGGCGTGGTGCGCGCGGTTGACGATCACGACCCGCCCTCCTCGCAAACCTGTGACGATGGTCATCTCCCACAGCGGCCGGCGCATGTCGAGCGGCCGCGAGAGGATCCGCATCACCAGCTGGCGGAGGGTGGCGCCGTCGCCGGGTGAAGCGAGCAACTCGCGGCGCACATGGGCGCCAAGGTCGAAATGCGGATCGTCGACCCAAACCGGGTGGGCCAGGTTGAGCGGAACCCGGTGGATACGTTGGCGGTATCGCGGGACGAGGTGGATTCGCTCCCTCACCGTTTGCTCGACCCCCAGGGCGCCGCGCCCGCCCGGCAGCTGCGACTCGCCCTCGAAGACGTAGACGGTGCCCAGGTCAAGCGGGGTCTGCGGCCGTTCGGCATACAGGAACCACGCGTCGCGCGCCGACAGCGGCTCGTAGAAAGGCTCGTCGGTCGCCGCCGTCACGCCGTGATCCTAACCGCGGATCGCGGTGTGGGCGCGGTTAGGCTTTTCGCGTGGAGGGAACAGTGGCCGAGATCTGGCGCTACCCGGTCAAATCGATGGCCGGCGAGCGACTCCAATCCTGCCTCGTCGCCGCGACCGGGCTGGAAGGCGACCGGCGCTGGGCTCTGGTCGACGGCAAGGCGAACCGCGCAGGCAAGCCGCTCACCATTCGCGAGACGGAACTGCTGCTGACATATCGCGCGCGGCTGGCTGACCGAGGCGTGCAGGTCGTGACCCCGGGTGGCCAAACGCGCATCCTCGACGAGCGGCTGGTCGCCGACCTGGCCGCCGAGACGTCGCGGCCGTTGACACTTCGCGAAGGGGCGGGTCTCAACTTCGACGACTCACCGGTGCTGGTCGTGAACCTCACCACGGTGGCTGCTTTCGAGCTCTCGGCCGGCGTCGAAATCGATCGCCGCCGGTTCCGGGCCAACCTCTATCTCGAGGGCCTCGAGCCTGAGGAGGAGCTGCGCTGGCTGGGCCGCCGAATCCGTGTGGGCGACGCCGAGCTCGAGGTCGTCAGCCGCTGCGAGCGCTGCGTCGTCATCACTCGTGATCCGGACACAACCCAGGCATCGCCCGAGCTCCTGCGCGTCCTGACCGAGACGAGCGATACGTGCATGGGCGTTTACTGCCGCGTGGCCCGGCCTGGAATGGTCGCCATCGGCGACCCCTGCCGCCTCGCATGAGTGTTCCGCCCGGGAAGCCGCTCGCCAATGCATCGGCCTAGTCGGCCGGGCTGCGCTGAAGCCGGCGTCGCCTCCTGTGCGCGCTCGGTCACGCATCTACGCGATGCGCTCCCTCGCGTGCTCGTCGGCTCCTTGGCTCCGGCCGCCGAGGCCGCGCCTTGTCGAGCTTGTTCCCAGGGCGGACCACTAAGCTAAGTTCGTCTCGAAGTTCGAATTGGGTGAGGAGGGAGGCATGGCGGTCAAGGCTTTCTCGAACGAGTGGGCCAAGGCGTTCAAGGACGAGGTCAATCGTTCGAGCGTGTACAAAGCAGCGGGCAAGGGTTGGAAGTGGACGGTCGGCCTGGTGGTCGAGGCCGAGCCGGACAAGCACTTCCCAGAGGCGAAGGGAATCGTGATGGACCTGTTCGACGGCGAGGCGCGCGAAATCAAAGTAGGCCCCGCGTCCGATGCCCAGAAGTGCGACTTCGTCATCACGGCGCCATACACGCGGTGGAAAGAGGTCGCCACCAGCCAGCTCGATGCCACCAAAGGCATGCTCCAGGGCAAGCTGAAGCTCAAGGGTGACCTGCCGACGATCGTGCGTTACACGAAAGCCTCCCAGGAAATGACGTTGTGCACGACGCGGATTTCGGTCGAATGGCCCGACGAAAAGTAAAGCCGAAGCTCGACGTCGACAGCCGCGCGGAGGTCGTGTATGCGGACGATGAGCCGAGCGCGTTCGCGTCGATGCTTGGGGGCCTGATCGAGGCCAACGTACGCAGCCACCCCGAGAAGCAGCGCGACTTCGAGTCGCTCAAGGCGCGCGTCGGCATCTGGGTCGCCGACATCGATGAGGGCGTCACCCTCGACTTCAAGGGCGGCAAGCTGGTCGTTCATAACGGCCTCAAGCCACGGCGCAAGCTCACCATTCGCACCGACGCGGACACCGTGATGAGCCTGAGCAACCTCAAGATCGGGCTGTTCGGGCTGCCGGTGTACTACGACGAGGTCGGGCGCGGCGTCGCCTTCAAGCTGCTGCAGGGCAAGCTCAGGATCGAAGGCCTGCTGCCCAACGTCATGACCCTCAACACGGTGACGCGCATCTTTTCTGTTCAGTGACGCTGGAACGCCTGGCGGTGGTCGGGGCGGGGTCGATGGGCGCCCAGATCGCACAGCAGGCCGCGCTGGGCGGCGTTGAAGTGACACTCCACGACACCAACGCCGCACAGCTCGAGAAAGCGGCGGAATCGAATCGCGCTCACCTGATGCGCCGGGTGGAGAAGGGCAAGCTCGCCGACGGCGAAGCCAAAGCTGCATTGGGCCGCGTGCGCATGACCACCGACCTCACCGAGGCAGCGCGCAACTCCGACTTCGTCATCGAAGCGGTCTTCGAGGACCTCGGCGTCAAGCGCTCGATCTTCGTGGAGCTCGATCGGATCGCGCCGGCCCGTGCGGTTCTGGCCAGCAACTCGTCGACGATGGGAATCAGCAAGATCGCCGACGCCACGACTCGGCCCGAGCGATGCGTCAACATGCATTTCTTTTACCCCGTGCTGGTCATGGACCTCGTCGAGGTGGTGCGGGGCCCGAGGACTTCGGATGAGACCGTGGACCGGGCGATGGCGATGGCCCGCGCGATGGGCAGGACGCCGGTCTTGATCAACAAGGAGATCGACGGCTTCATAGTCAACCGCATCCTGCACGCGGCCACCCAGGAGGCCTATCGCCTGCTCGACGCCGGCGTGGCCGGCTTCGAGGACATCGACATCGCGGTCGAGAAGGGGCTCAACTGGCCGATGGGACCGTTCCGGCTCGGCGACTTCAGCGGGCTCGACGTCACGTACAACGCCCGGCTGCACATGTTCAAGACGACGGGCGACGAGCGATATCGGCCGTCGGCCCAGTTAGAAGCCAACGTGAAAGCCGGGAAGCTGGGCCGGAAGACTGGTGAGGGCTGGTACAAGTACTGACGTGGTTACTGGAATCCACCACGTCGGTGTGGCGGTGACTGACCTGGATGAATCGATCGAGCTGTACCGGTCAGCCTTCGGCGCAGAGGTCGTCCACCGAACGCGTAATGAGAAAGAAGGAATTGAGGCGGCGTTCCTTCACACAGGCACCGGCGAGGTCGAGCTCATGGGCGCGACGCGGCCGGAATCGCCGGTGGGCAAGTTTCTCGCCAAGCGCGGGCCGGGACTCCATCACGTCGCGTATGGCGTCACCAATATCGCCAAGGCGCTGGCGGATGCGCGAGCCGCGGGGCTCGAGCTCATCGATTCCGAGCCGCGGATGGGTATGCACGGTTCCCTGATCGCTTTTGTGCATCCGAAAAGCCTCGGCGGCGTCCTGACTGAATTCGTCGAGATATGAAAGAGATCCGCAACGACTCAGGCCTGCCCCTCAAGCCCGTGTACACGGCTGACGATCGGGGCGCGGAGGAGCCACCGCCGGGCACATTCCCGTACACGCGCGGCATCCACAAGGACATGTACCGCGGCCGGCTGTGGACGATGCGCCAGTACGCTGGATTTGGGACCGCAGCCGAGTCGAACCAGCGCTATCGATTCCTGCTGAAGGAGGGCCAGACCGGGCTCTCGGTTGCTTTCGACCTCCCCACCCAGATCGGCTACGACTCGGATGACCCGATGGCGAATGGCGAGGTCGGCAAGGTGGGCGTAGCGATCAGCTCTCTCGAGGACATGGAAATCCTGTTCAAGGACATCCCGATGGATGCTATCTCGACGTCGATGACGATCAACGCCACGGCAGCGATGCTCCTGCTCCTCTACCAGCTCGTGGCAGAAAAGCAGGGCTGCCCGCCGGAAAAGATCACGGGCACCGTCCAGAACGACATCCTCAAGGAGTACGCCGCCCGCGGCACCTATATCTTTCCGCCCGCGCCTTCGATGCGCCTGGTGACCGACCTCTTCGCGTACTGCCACGGCAATCTGCCCAACTGGAACACGATCTCGATCTCGGGCTATCACATGCGCGAGGCCGGGTCGACGGCCGCGGAGGAGGTCGCCTTCACGCTCAGCCACGCGGTCGCGTATGTGGAGGCGGCGCTGGTGGCCGGCCTCAATGTCGATGACTTCGCGCCGCGCATCTCTTTCTTCTTCGCTGCGCACATGGACTTTTTCGAGGAGGTCGCGAAGTTTCGCGCCGCTCGCCGGATGTGGGCGCGGGTCATGCGGGACCGCTTCGGCGCCAGAGACGAGCGCTCGTTGGCGCTGCGGTTTCACACCCAGACCGGCGGCGTGACGCTCACGGCGCAGCAACCCCTCACCAACGTCGTGCGAACGACGCTCGAGGCGATGAGCGCGGTCCTCGGCGGCACCCAATCGCTGCACACCAACGCTTACGACGAAGCGCTCGGATTGCCGTCTCAGAATGCCGCCGAGCTGGCCCTGCGCACGCAGCAGGTGATCGGCAATGAGACGGCTGTGCCACAGGTCGCCGACCCGCTGGGAGGGTCGTACTACGTGGAAAGCCTCACCGATCGCGTCGAGGAGGAGGCGCTTGCGATCATGGCCGAGATCGACGAGCTCGGCGGCGCGGTGAAATGCATCGAAACGGGGTGGACCCAGCGCCGGATCGCGGACAGCGCCTATCGGTTCCAGACGAGGGTCGAATCCGGGGACCGCGTCATCGTGGGAGTCAATCGCTACACGAGTGACGGCGAGGACAAGGTCGAGATCACGAAGGTCGGACCTCGACAGCAGGCCGCCCAGGCGCGCGCACTGAAGCGATTGCGGGCCCGGCGCGATCAAGCCGTCCTCTCCCGCCGCCTGGCCGACATCGAGCGAGCGGCCCGCGGCGCTGACAACCTCATGCCGCCACTCAAAGCCGCCCTCGCCGACTACGTGACCATCGGCGAGTGCTGCTCGGTGCTGCGCAAGGTATGGGGCGAATACCATCCCCCCGAGTCTGTGTAAGGAGAGGCTGATGTCCGACTACCCCGCCGTGATTCCGATGATCGCCTACCGGGACGGGCCCAAAGCCATGGCCTGGCTGGCGACCGCGTTCGGTTTCAAGGAGCGCGCCCGCATGACTACGCCGGAAGGCCGGCTGAGCCACGGCGAGATGGAGGCGGGGGACGGGCTGATCATGCTCGCGACGCCGAGTCCCGACTACGAAGGCCCCAAGCAGCACCGCGAGGGATGCGAGCGGGCTCGGAAGTGGTCGTCGGTGCCTTACATCATCGACGGCGTGCTGGTCTACGTCAGTGACGTCGGCTCGCATTTCGCTCGAGCACGGGGGGCGGGCGCGCACATCCTGTCCGAAGTCGAGGACGGCGAGAACGGCAAACGGTACCGCGTGGAAGACCTCGAAGGCCACCGCTGGATGTTCATGGAGCGGCGCTGATGCCGGCAGCTCCGAAGGGCCACAAGGTCGATCCGCTCAATCAACTGCGCCAGCGCAAGTACGAGGCCGGGCATGGCGACGCCGAGGGGTTCAACCGGCAGCACGCCAAGCACAAGCTCACGGCTCGCGAGCGCATCGCTCGCCTCGTGGACCGCAACTCGTTCGAGGAGATCGACATCTTCGCCACCCATCGCGCACAGGGCTTCGGCCTGGAATCGAAGCGGGTGCCGGGTGACGGAGTCGTGACTGGCATGGGCAAGATCGACGGCCGCGACGTGATGCTTTTCAGCCACGACGCTTCCGTCTTCGGCGGCTCGCTGGGAGAGGTGTTCGCGGAGAAGGTGATCAAGGTCATGGACATGGCCGTGCGCAACCGGATTCCGATCATCGGCATCAACGACTCGGGCGGCGCCCGTATCCAGGAAGGCGTGGTCTCACTGGCCGGCTACGCAGAGATCTTCTGGCGCAACGTCGAGGCGAGCGGCCTGATCCCGCAGCTCAGCCTGATCCTGGGACCGTGCACCGGAGGCGCCGTCTACTCGCCCGCGATGACCGACTTCACGTTCATGGTGCACGAGGTCGGATACATGTTCATCACAGGGCCGGAAGTGATTCGAGTCACCACCGGTGAGGACGTGACCTTCGACTCGCTGGGAGGCGCCGAGGTGCACAACGTGAAGTCAGGAGTGGCGCACTTCCTGGCCGAGTCGGAGGACGAGTGCTTCAGCCAGGTGCGCAGGCTGTTCTCTTTCATCCCGCAGAGCTTCGACCAGAAGCCACCCACTGTGTCCGCGACGGACGATCCAGAACGCGCGGCGCCCGGGCTGGCGACCGTCATCCCGGACAATCCAAAGGAGCCCTACGACATCAAGGATGTCATCGGCATGGTGGTCGACGGCGGGAATTTCTTCGAGGTCCAGCCGTACTTCGCGATGAACATCGTCATCGGGTTTGCCCATCTCGACGGGCATCCCGTTGGCGTGGTGGCCAACCAGCCGAAGGTGATGGCGGGCGCGCTCGACATCAACGCTTCGGTCAAGGCGGCGCGGTTCGTCCGCTTCTGCGACGCATTCAACATCCCTCTCATCACGTTCGTGGACGTGCCCGGGTTCCTTCCCGGCACTGCGCAGGAGTACGGCGGCATCATCCGCCACGGCGCCAAGCTCCTCTACGCATTCAGCGAAGCCACCGTGCCCAAGCTCACGGTTATCACGCGCAAGGCCTATGGCGGCGCCTACTGCGTCATGTGCTCAAAGCACATCCGGGCCGACTTCAACGTGGCGTGGCCGACGGCCGAGATCGCGGTGATGGGTCCCGAGGGCGCGGTCAACATCATCTTTCATCGCGAGCTGGCGGCGGCCGCGGACCCTGTGGCGCACCGGCGCGAGCTGGTCGCCGAGTACACGGAACGCTTCGCGAACCCTTACATCGCGGCTGAACGCGGCTATATCGATGACGTCATTGAGCCTGGTCGCACGCGAGGCGAGCTGATCCGCGCGCTGCGGATCGCGTTGCGCAAGGAACGCCGCCGCAACCCGAGGTGGCACGGAAACATCCCATTGTGAGCCCGGCCTAAGCCGCCCAACGCATCCCGGGTGCGCGGATGCGCCTTGCGATGACGCGATCAGGTCGGATGAATCTCACCCCTTCCCCCGCCTTGACCACCTGCCACCCGCCTTCATGGACAAGGCGGTGGTGGTAGTAGCAAAGCGGAAGGAGGTTGGGCATGTTGCTCGGCCCGCCCAAAGACCAGAACTCGATGTGATGCGGTGTCGTCCAGTTGATCGGCCGTTCGCAGCCCGGCCCGCAGCAGCCGCGATACCGGGCTTTGAGTGCCCGGCGCTGGGCCGGCGAGATGGCTCGCGTCGCCCGGCCGACATCCACCACCACCGAGTCTGCCTTCAGGACCCGGCTCAAGGTGCCGTCGCAGGCCAGCCGCTGCACGGTCTTGCTCGACACTGGCATTCCCGACTCCAGCTCCGACGCCGCCGCGCCCAGCTCGGCCCTCAGGCCTTCCAACGTGGTGCTCACCGTGATGTGCGGCCGGACCCCGTTGCGCCGGGGCAGCTTGCCTTCGTCCATGGCGTGATAGACGATCTCCGTCAATGCGTCGGCGCGGCGCTGCTTGGGCGTCCGGCCGTCGTCTTGACCGAGTCGCTTGGCCAGCGCGTCGACCGCGCTCTTGAGGGCGGCCCCGCCTTCGGGATCGATCACCCCGCTGAGGTGATACATGCCGTTCATCTCGCTGATGTGGAGGAAGCGCTCTTCGTAGCTCTCCTCGGTGTCGCGCTCAAACCCGTCCGGATCCAGCGCGTAACGGGTGTGCGCCGCGAGCCAGCGCAGGTCCTTGACCGAATGCTCGCGGGCAAAGCCGATCCACTGCTCTTCGTCCAGGCCCTCGCGCTTCTCCCCCAGCTTGTCGCGTAGGTGGCAGATCACCGACGCCGACTGGTAGCCGATATCGCCTTTGGTGAGCGCTTCGGCAACCATGGGCAGCGACTCCAGCTGCTCGCCGACACAGAGCCGGTCCGCCGCGGAAGGTACCGACATGCCACAGATTTGGCTGATCCAGGAAGCGGCGCTGATGTTCCCGCCGACCAGGTGGTCACCCCGCTCCTGGACCCGCCGCGCCATGGACGAGAACTCCAGTTCGAGCGCGTCGATGGCGGCGCGCAAGCGCTTGGGATCGTCGTCGAACGGCTCGTGATCGCGATGGAAATCGCGGATCGCTTCTTCCAGTTTCGAGAGGGATGTGACCCCTACCCCTACCATGTTGAAAGAGTACCAAACATTTGTTTGGGAGTCAATACGTTAACAGCGAAAATCACTTCAAAAAGACGTGCTTATCGCCGCCCAATCCGCACCCTAACTCCCTCTTCCCAGTCCGCTTTGGTCCCGCGGGTGCGTCTCTCACTCCTTAGCATTGACCGAGCCACATGAAGCTGCTCGAGTACCAGGCGAAAGAGGTCCTCTCCTCGCTTGGGATCGCGATCCCGCCCGGTCGGGTCGCGCGCACGCCGGAGGAAGCCGCGGCCGCTTGCGCCGAGCTTGGCCCGGTCGCGGTCAAGGCGCAGGTCCCGGTCGGCGGCCGCGGCAAGGCCGGCGGCATCAAGCTCGCCAGCTCGCCCGACGAGGCTCGCGCAGCCGCCCAGCAGATCATCGGCATGGACATCAAGGGCTTCAAGGTCCCGCTTGTGTACTGCGAGACGGCTCTCGACATCGAGCGCGAGATCTACCTTGGCTTCACGGTCGACCGCGACGCCCGCGCCAACATCCTCATGCTCTCGGCCAAGGGCGGCATGGACATCGAGCAGGTGGCCGAGGAGTCGCCGGAGTCAATCGCTCGGCTGTATCCGAACCCGTGGCGTGGACCGCTCGACTTTGAGCTCAATCAGCTCGTCTTCGAGGCTGGGCTGGGCGAGCTCGCGAGGCCGCTGGTGGCGCTGATCAAGAGGCTTTATCGGGCCATCCCCGAGCTCGACGCCGTAACGGCCGAGATCAACCCGGTGGTGATCACCAAGAAAGGTGAGGTCGTCGCCGGCGACGCGAAACTCGAGACCGATGAAAACGCCGCGTGGCGGCACAAGGAGCTCGAGGAGCGGTACGGCTCGGTGCTGGAGGGCGATCCTTACGAGGTCGAGGCCAAGAAGCGCGGACTCACTTATGTCTCGCTCGACGGCGACATCGGGATCATCGGCAACGGCGCCGGCCTCTGCATGAGCACGCTGGATCTCGTTCAGCGCGCGGGCGGCCGCGCAGCCAACTTCTGCGACATCGGAGGCGGCGCCAAGGCGGAGGTGGTCGAGAACGCGCTCGCCGTCATCCTCATGAACACTCGAGTCAAGGGCGTCCTCATCAATGTCTTCGGCGGCATCACCCGAGGCGACGAAGTGGCCAAGGGCATCGTGACCGCACGCGACAGCCTCCAGATGAAGCTCCCGCTGGTCGTTCGCCTCAGCGGCACGCGGGAGGAGGAGGGTCGGGCGATCCTTCGGCAGAATGGGATCGAGCCAGGCGCCAGCGCCTGGGAGGCGGCCCAGAAGATCGTCCAGCTGACCCGATCACTGGCGGCGAGATGAGCATTCTTCTCAACGCCACCAGCCGGGTGATCGTGCAAGGCATCACCGGGCGTGAGGGCACCTTCCACACCGAGCAGATGCTGGAGATGGGCACCAAAGTGGTCGGGGGCACGAGTCCGGGCAAGGGTGGCACCACTCACCTGCGCGTACCGGTCTTCAACACCGTCGCCGAGGCGGTTCGATCCACCCGTGCGAACGCGTCTGGCATATTCGTGCCGCCGCCGTTCGCACCGGACGCCATCATGGAGGCGGCCGCCAATGGCATCGAGCTCATCGTTTGCATCACCGAAGGGATCCCGATCCAGGACATGATTCGGGTCAAAGACTTCCTGCGCGGCTACCCGAAGACGCGGCTGCTCGGCCCCAACTGTCCCGGGCTCATAACGCCCGGGGCGGCGAAGATCGGCATCATTCCCCAGCGCATCACCAGCCCCGGCCATGTCGGCCTGGTGTCTCGCAGCGGGACCCTGACCTACGAGGTGGGATCGGCCCTCACCGCCGCGGGCATGGGCCAGTCGACCATCGTCGGCATCGGCGGCGATCCCGTGCTTGGGCTGACCTTCCGGGATGTGGTGGAGATGTTCGAGCACGACCCGCAGACCACCCACCTCGTGGTCATCGGCGAGATCGGGGGCAGCGACGAGGAGCGGGCGGCCGAGCTGCTCGGCAAGGGCACACGCCTCAAGACCGTCGCGTTCATCTCGGGCCGCACCGCACCCGAGGGCAAGCGAATGGGTCACGCCGGCGCGATCATCTCGGGCAATCGCGGCACGGCGAAGAGCAAGGAAGAGGCCTTCAAGGCCGCCGGCGTGGCGGTGGCGGAGACGACCGACGATATCGTGGGTTTGCTGCGCTGATCATGGCTTTACCGATCTCGATCACCAAGCCGCGTCGCGATCAACGGATCCGAGACCTCTCCATCTTCGGCGGCCTAATGCTGTGGCTCGTTTACACGCGCGCGTACTACGCACTGCACGCGGCGCACATCGCCTTCCCGCCGTGCCCCTTTTATTACGTCACCGGGCATCCGTGCCCGTTCTGCGGAGGCACTCGCTCCTTTGCCCACATGTGGCAGGGCGACATCTCCGACGCGGTCCGGCTTTATCCCCTCGGCCCGGCATTGTTCGCGGGCACCATCCTCGGAACTGGTGCGCTTGCCGCCGGGCTGGTCACCGGTCGCACCTGGTCGCAAAACCTGACCTCTCGCCACTGGCGCCTGCTGGTCACGTTCGGCGTCAGCACGCTCCTGATCAGCTGGATGCTGAAGGTGTTCGTCCTCGGCAACTGAGATCCGGCAGCTCGGGCCCGATGAGTGGCAGGCGTTTCGTGTCGTCCGGCTCGCAGCGTTGAAAGACGCTCCCTACGCATTCGGCTCCACGTACGAGGCAGAGGTGAACCGGACCGAGGAACGCTGGCGCTCGGCGCTTGCAGATCGGGCCCGATTCGTTGCGGAATCCGAAGGCGAGGTCATCGGCACGGTGGGCGGCGGCTCGTCGGATGTCACCGGCACCGCGGCCCTGACCGCGTTATGGGTGCTGCCGGCGGCCCGCGGGCGCGGTGTGGGCGAGGCGCTGGTCAACAAGGTCCTCGAGTGGGCGAAGGACGCCGGCTACGAGCAAGTCATGCTCTGGGTGGTCGAAGGCAACTCGCCCGCGGAAAGCCTGTATCGGCGCACCGGCTTTCGCCGCACGGGCTCGGTGCAGATGGTGCGGCCGGCAGACCCTCGAATGGAATACGAAATGTCGCGACCGGTCTGATCAGGCTTCACGGATTACGCTGTCAACCGTGAGGGAGTTCAGAGTCATCTTCATCCGCCCTGACGCGAAGAGTGGCGATGTCACCGCGCAGCTCGAGGCGGCATTGGCGTTAAACGATGAGCAGAATTTCGACCTGCACACGCTCATTCCGTTTCGTGACGGGCTGCTTGCGGTTTTCGTGAGAGACATAGTCGCGGAGATGGGCGGCTGAGGGATCAGCTCGCGGTTCCGACGATTTGTCGGATGACCACTTCATAGACTCTCTCTCGTGCCCCTGTAGACAATCCAGGGTTCGCGGGGTCGATGAGGTCGTGCGGCAGGCGATCCGACGTTGGGAACTCGACCGTGCTCACCGAGGCCCCATGCCGCCGCCATCGCTCGACGAGTTGATAGGTGAAGCGGTTGTCGAGCCCGGGCTCGGCGGCGTTGGTGATCACGGAGATCGACCCGGCTTTGGGCGCCGCCTCCCGCGCGGCTGTTTGGACTCTTGTCGCCGTCTTGAACAGGGCGGCGTACGCGTGGGTCGAGAAACGCGGATAGCCGTATGGCGGCTCGACCTTGTCCTTGAGCCTGGAGTCCCACCAGACCCAAAAGTTCGGCAGCACGTAAGCAAGCTCCGCCAGGAGGGGATGCGCCGGGCCGGGTATCCGCTGGACGCCGAGCATGGGCGCGATCAGCACCGCGCGTTTCACGCCCTCGTGCTCCTGGGCGAGCAGGCCGGTCAAGGTTCCGCCCAGCGACAGCCCCGCGACGGTCAGCCGCTCGCCCAGTCCCGCCCCCGCCTCCGCGGCACGGTTGGCCAGCGCGAACAGCTGCTCGGAGCGCAGCTCGGCGATCGACGTCGTCAGCCGATCCGAGTAGCCGTGGCGCGGATACCTGGGGATGAGGACGTTCCAGCCCAGTCCGAAGAAGCGCTTGCCGAGCTCGTCGAACTGCTGAGGGCAATTCGTAAACCCATGAAGAAGGACGAGGGAGCGCTCGGTGCGGCGGCCATGGCTGTAAAGGCGCGTGTGACAGGCCGGATTGACGTTGGGACCGTCGAGGTTCTTGAGGCTCGAGGCAACCTCTATTCCAGCTTCGTACGCATCGCCGCTCATTCCCGTACGGGATACTAGGTCGCGGTGTGGATTTCGAGCTGACCGCGGAGCAGCGCGCGGTGCGCGAGCTCTGCCGTGACTTCGCCAAAGAGGTGGTGGCGCCGGCGGCCGAGGAGCTCGATCGCGAGCACAAATTCGGCTACGACATCGTCCGCCGCATGGGCGAGCTGGGCCTGTTCGGGCTGCCTTTCTCGGAGGAGTACGGAGGCGCAGGCGCGGACTTCCTCTCGTTATGTCTCGCTATCGAGGAGATCTCGCGCGCGGATGCGGGCGTCGGCATCACGCTCGAGGCCGCCGTATGTCTGGGGGCGGCGCCCATCTATGACTTCGGGACCGCAGAGCAGAAGCAGAGATGGCTGCCCGACCTGTTGGCGGGAAAAAGGCTCTGGGCGTTCGGCCTCACGGAGCCCGAGGCGGGCTCGGATGCAGGCGCCACCAAGACCCGCGCCGAACAGCGCGATGGACACTGGGTGGTCAACGGGGCCAAACAGTTCATCACGAACTGCGGCACCGAAATCTCGGCCGGCGTGACGGTGACCGCCGTCACGGGCAAGACCAAGCGCGGTGGCGCGGAGATCAGCGCGATCATGGTGCCGACAGGCACGCCCGGCTACCACGTGCGCGAGTCGTATCGAAAGCTGGGCTGGCACTCATCCGACACGCACCCGCTGAGCTTCGAAGACTGTGAGGTTCCAGAGGAGAACCTGCTCGGCGAGCGTGGCGGTGGCTACCGGCAGTTCCTCAACACGCTGATGGGCGGGCGCATCGCAATCGCCGCGCTATCGGTCGGCCTCGCGCAGGCTTGTCTGGACGCGTCGCTCGCTTACGCGAAGGAGCGCCGCACCTTTGGCGTCCCCATCTCCAAGCACCAGGCGATCCAGTTCAAGCTCGCCGACATGGCGATGGAGACGGAGCTCGCGCGGACGATGGTGTATCGCGCCGCGGTCGCGTACACACATGGCGGCACCAATACGGCCGACGAGGTGCGCATGCTCGCCGCGATGTGCAAGCTCTTCGCCTCGGAGACCTCGAAGCGAGCTGCCGACCAGGCCGTGCAGATTCACGGCGGCTACGGCTTCATGGAGGATTACCCGGTCGCGCGCTACTGGCGCGACGTCAAGGTCAACGAGATCGGAGAGGGCACTTCGGAAGTGCAGAGGATGCTGATCGCGCGCCTCCTGGGTTGCTAGGGCGTTACCTGTAAACCCCGTTGTGGCCGAGGCTGTGGAGGCCGACGTTCGGAAAGTAGGTCAGGCCGTGGTCTTCGGCGCCGACGGGGATCCTCGCGAGCAGCTCGCCAGTGGCTGTGTTCAGGACGTAGACGGTTCGGTGGTAACGCCCAGACGCCCACAGCTGGGTGCCGTCCGGGCTGAGCTGAAGCATGTCCGGGCTGCCACCGCCGGGGATGGACCACTTGGCGACCACCTGGCGCGTCGCGAAGTCGATCACCGAGACCGAACCCTCGAGGCGGTTGGACACGTACAGCGACTTGGTGTCGCGGGACACCTGCAGACCGTGCGCGCCGCGGCCCGTCGGAATGAACTGGATCTCCCGCATTGCGACGGGATCGACCACGGACACGCCCATACGGCCCTGGTTGGTCACGTAGAACACTGTGCCATCCGGCGAGAGCCTGACGTCGATCGGCAGGCCGCCGACGTTGACGTACCCGACGAGCCGCATGTTCACCGTGTCGACCTTCGCGACTACGCCTGAGTACTCGGTCGAGATCATCAGATAGCTGCCGTCGGCGCTGAAATCGAGATGATCGGCGCCCGGCCACGGGATGCCTACCGATCCGAGCAAGCTCCACCCGTTGTTGGGGTCGCGGAACTCGATCCGCTGCAGGCGCTCGACGACATCGATGGCCTTTTTCCCATCGGGCGTGAAGTAGAGGTTGTACGGAAACGGGATGCCGATCGTCTGGCCGCTCGGACGGCCGGTGTGGATGTCGATGACGGTGAGGCTGCTCGACCCTTCGTTGTCGACATAAAGCGCACTCATGTCCCAAGCCGGCGCGATGTGGTGGGGGATGTATCCGACTCCGAAGTGATCGATGACCGCGAAGGTGTGCGGGTCGATTACGTCGACGGTGCCGGCTGTGCTGTTCGGCACGTAGACACGCGGTACAAGCTCGCACAGCGGGCATGGGACTACGCCCGACATCGTGTTCGCGTAAACGTTGACCGCGCCGGGCGGAAGCGCTACCTGCTGGACGTCGGGCGCCGGCAGCAGCCGTGTCGGCTCGGTGTCGGCCGGGAGCGAGGCCGGCTGAGCGACGCTCGGTGTGTTCCACACCACCGCAAATACGACCACCGCGGGGCTGACGATCGCCACCGCGAGGACGATTGCGGACGCGATGCGGAAGGGCCGGGACCGCACCAGCGACGACAGAGGGTTACTCGTCGGGAAGATCCTCGAGCTTCGGGGCGAGCTCACACACCCAGCGCCCGTCGTCCAACCGCCGTATGAAGCGCCCATAGCCCTGGTTGCGCGCGACGTTCAGGAACTGCTCCTGCGTGATCAGCGTCCGCAGCCGCGCCAGATCCGCGTAGGTGCTGTCGCGCATGATGCCCCCGACCACGCCCGCCAGCTCCCTCCACTGGCCTTCGGACAAAGGCTCACCGTAGCCGGCGATCGTCACCAGCAGCGCCGCGGTGGCGCCGGTGATGGTCTCGGGAAGCAGCTTGTCCGCTTTAGCGCGGACGATGATCTCTCGCCCCGTGCTGATGATGTCGGCAATCCGGTCCCTGCGCACCCCGATGATGTCGCGTCCGCTGCCTACAGTCGTGCCTTCGAGGTATCTGGGTCCTGCTTCCATGCGCAACCGAATATTGTAGTTGGCCCCCCAGATGGACTTTGATCTGCCCCCCGAGCACGCGAGCTTTCGCGACGCCGTGCGCGAGCTGGCGCAAGCGGTGGCGCTGCCTGTCGCCGCCGAGGTCGACCGCGACCACCGGTTTCCGGAAGAGGCCGTGAGCGCGGCGGCCGAAGCCGGGCTGATGGGCGTTCTCATCCCTCGTGAGTACGGAGGCGCGGGACTCGATGCCTTGGCCTTCGCGCTCTGCATCGACGAGCTTGCCCAGGCGTGCGCATCGACTTCGGTGATCATCGACGTCCACACGAGCGTCGGCAGCGAGCCGATCCTCTTGTTCGGCACTGATGAACAGAAACGGCAATGGCTGCCTCGCCTTGCGTCGGGAGAGTTGCTCGGAGCCTTCGCCCTCACCGAGCCGGCGGCTGGATCTGACGCTGCGTCATTGAAGATGACCGCCCGCCGCCACCGCGACGATTACGTCCTCAATGGCACCAAGGTCTTCATCACCAACATCGGCCGCGCCGGCCTGTACGTGGTCTTTGCGCGCACCGGACCCGATGAGCGGGCCGCAGGCGTGAGCGCATTCCTGGTCCCCGCCGAGACGCCGGGAGTTCGGGTTGGTCAGATGTTCAAGAAGATGGGCTTGAACGGATCCCCGACCGGCGAGCTCGTGCTCGAGGACGTGGTCGTCCCGGTGGCGAACCGGCTCGCAGCCGAAGGCGAGGGCTTCACCGTCGCCATGCGGGCGCTCGATTCCGGCCGGATCGGCATCTCGGGTCAGGCGCTGGGGATCGGACAGGCCGCGGTCGACGAATCGACGGCACTTTTGAGAGGACGGACCCGGGAACAGGGCGACGATTTCACCCTCGCCGACATGGCCACGCGGCTCGAATCGGCCCGGCTGCTCGCATACAACGCCGCCTGGCTGTGCAAGGCCGGACGCCCCTTCACCCGGTCGGCCTCGATCGCGAAGCTACATTGCACCGACACGACCATGCAGCTCGCGCTCGACGCCCTTCAACTGGCCGGGGACGAGGGCGCCGTCTCGGGCAGCCCCTTCGAGCGTCACGTCCGCGACGCCAAAGCGTTGCAAATCTACGAAGGCTCGAACCAGGTCCAACGAATTGTGATCGCTCGAGAAGTGCTCCAATAGGCCAGATGGACTTCGACTTCTCCGAGGATCAGGTCGCGATCCGGGACACGATCCGAGAGCTCGTGCAGGACAGGGTCGCGCCGCGCGCGGCCGAGATCGATGAGAAGGCCGAGTATCCGAAAGACATCGAGCGGCTCTTCGCGGAGAACGGCATCCTGGGCATCCCCTTCCCCGAGGAGTACGGGGGGATCTCCGGCTCCAGCGTCACCATCTGCATGGGCATCGAGGAGATCGCCAAGGCTTGCGCCACCTCGTCGCTCATCCTTGCCGTCCAGGCGCTCGGCTCCTATCCGATTCTGGTGGCCGGCTCCGAAGAGCAGAAGAAGCGCTTGTGCCCGCCACTTGCGTCCGGCAAGAAGGTCGCGGCGTATGCCCTCTCCGAGACGGGCAGCGGCTCCGATGCCGCCGCGATGAAGACGCGCGCCAAACGCCACGGCAACGAGTACGTCCTCAACGGGACCAAGCAGTTCATCACCGGCGGCAGCATCGCTGGGACTCTGGTCGTGTTCGCCCAGACCGACCCTGAGGCCAACCACAAAGGGATTTCGGCCTTTGTGCTCGAGAAGGAGACTAGCCCCTGGCAAGCGTCAAAGCTGGAGCACAAGCTCGGCATTCGCGGCTCACCCACGGCGCAATTGGTCTTCGAGGACGTGAAGGTTCCCGCTGCCAACCGGCTGGGCGAGGAAGGGGAAGGCTTCAAGCTCGCTCTCGCGGTCCTCGACCGCTCGCGACCTGGAATCGGCGCCCAGGCGCTGGGCATCGCCGAAGGCGCCTTCGACTATGCCTTGAACTACGCCCGAGAGCGAAAACAGTTCGATCAGCCGATCTCCAGCTTTCAAGGGATCCAGTTCATGTTCGCCGACATGGCGACCCAGATCGAGGCGGCGCGACATCTGGTCTACCTGGCGGCGACCAAGGTCGACGCGAAGGCCGCAGGCCTCACCAAAACCGCCGCGATGGCCAAGCTTTTCGCTTCCGATATGGCCATGAAGGTGACCACCGACTGTGTTCAGATCCTGGGCGGCTACGGCTACATCTCCGACTACCCGGTCGAAAGAATGATGCGGGACGCCAAAATTACTCAGATCTATGAAGGTACGAACCAGATCCAGCGGGTCGTGATCGCAAGGGCATTGCTGAAATGACATCCGCTGGGGCCCCCGCGCCGCAGGCGCGAGAGGCGGCCCCGGTCCAGTCCTCATCGCCGCCGATCGCGCCGTACCACCCGCCGCCCTCCTATCCGCCACCCGGGTACAGGGCGACTCGGGCCCTCGACAACCGTGCCGCGATCGCGCTCGTGCTGGCGGTCCTGGGATTGGTACTTGGGTTGCCGCTGGGCGTCCCCGGGCTGGTGCTCGGGCCGATCGCCTACTTCATGGGCAAGTCCGCGGTCGCTCGCATCGCAGCGTCCGCGGGTGCCCTGGAAGGTCGCAACTTCGCAATGACCGCATGGATCCTGGGTGTCGTGGCCACGGGGGCGGGTGCGGTGATCAGCCTGGTCTGGCTCGTCGTAATCCTCATCTCAGTCTCCGGCCCTACTACTTAACTCGTGGAGCGCATCACGGAGGCCTTCGTATGGCCGGTCCGCGATCCCGAATGGGTCGTGAAGATTCTCATCATCGGACTCATCAACCTGATCCCGATCGTCGGCGCGATCAACGGTATCGGGTGGATGCTCGCGTCGATGGATCGCCTGCGCGCCGGCGAGGAAAAGCTCGCGCCCGCCAATCTGAACCATCTCGGACGCGGTGCGCGCGTCTTTGTCGTGGAGCTCGTCTACGCCGTCGCGGTCGTCGCCATCGGGATGCTCGCCTACCTCCCAGCGCTGGCGATCACGGTCCACCAGAACAATGGCCACGCCAACGCCGGCTTGATTGCCCTCGCCTTCCTTCTCACCCTGGCGGCATTCGGCTTGATCGCGTTGGGAAGTCTCGCGTACACGTTCATGCTCCCAGCCGTGATCCTCGCTACCGACGCGCGCGGAATCGCGGCCGGCCTGCATGTCGGTGACATAGTCAAACGCTGCCGGGCGAACCCGATGAACACGCTGATCGCCGGCTTGATGCTGATCGCCGCGAGCTTCGTGAGCTCACTGGGCGTGATCGCGTGCGGGATCGGAGCCGTCTTCACGGCCGCGTACGCGCTCGCTATGCAGGCGTGGATCATCAGAAGCTTCGAGATCGGCTCGACGACCCCCAAAGTGGGATAGGAGGACGTTGATGTCGGACTTGCCGCCTGCACCACCTCCGCCTCCGCCCCCGTCTCCACCCGGCGGCGGTTTCACCCCTCCGCCTCCGCCCCCGCCTCCGCCGCCACCCGGTGGCGGGTACGTTCCGCCCCCGCCGCCGGGCGGCTACGTGCCGGGCGGCGGCTACGTGCCTCCGGCACCGATGGGGTACATGCCCGGCGCGACGGCGTATGCAGGACCCCGCACAGACGGATTGGCGATCGCATCGCTGATCTGCGGCATTGTCGGGATCGTCTGTTTCGTCATCTGCCTGGGGGTCATCCTCGGTCCGGTGGCGGCGATCATGGGCTACATTTCGCGCCAGCGAATCGCTTCCAGCGGCGGCACGCTGGCAGGTGGAGGTCTGGCGCTGGCCGGTCTGATCCTTGGGGTCGCGGCGTTCGCGATCAGCGTGATCTGGTTCTTCTACTTCATAACTTCGTACCACACCCCGAGCCCCTGACGAACAGGCTCGAGCCGATTCGCGCGTAACCGCGGCGCGGCCGTCGCCGTTCCAACCTGGGTCTTGCAGGGTAGAATCCCCGTGCCTATGCAAAGGGCCAGGCCCAGGGCCAGGCGATCCCGCTACAACGTCTCCTACCGCTTGACCCGCTCGGTCCCGGCGGTCGTTGGCGCGCTCCTGTTGGTTGTCGTGATCGTCACCGCGACCCTCACCTACAAGCGCATCGACGATTTCGTCACGGCCACGACCGGGCGACACGTCAACCCCATCGGCGAGGTGGTGCAGGCTGTCGAGCCCGCACCGGGCACCATCGCCTACAAGCTGAAGCACGGACAGCAGGTCAACATCCTATTGCTGGGCCGCGGCGGCTACGAGAACGACGCACCCTACCTGACCGACTCCATCATGGCGGTGACCATCGATCCGGCGAGCAGCCGCGTGTCCATGGTCTCGATACCCCGCGATTTCGTCGTCCGCATGCAACTGCAAAGCAATCCCAACCGGGTGTGGATCAACAAGATCAACGCGGCGTACGAGGTTCCCTACGTCGACATCATCTGCTGCGTGGCATCGCAGTACCAGGGCAGGGACGGCGGCGGCCACGCCGCCGAGAGCGTTGTGGGTACGGTGACCGGGCTTACCTTCGATCGCTACATAGCTGTCGACTTCGTCGCCTTCCGCGACATGGTCAACGCGCTGGGCGGGGTGGACGTCTGCCTCACCACTAACCTGGACGACCTCGACTACCCCGATTACAACAACTGGTACCACCCGATTCACTTCAAAGCCGGCTGCCAGCACCTCGACGGCGAGCAGGCGCTCCAGATCGCCCGATCCCGGCATGCCGTACAGCCCGAGCAGTCGTCGGATTTCGGGCGCGCCCGGCGCCAGCAGGACATCATGCAAGCGATCAAGAAGAAGGCGACCAGCGTCAACGGTTTCTCGAAGGCACCACAGCTCCTGAACGCGCTGCAGAACAACATCAACACCGACATGTCTCTGTCCGACATGAGGGCGATCTACGACTGGGGCAAGAACCTGCCCGACAGCTCGATCATCCGCGTCGCCCTGACCGCGCCGGCGCCGGCCACGGTCGGCAACCTTCTCGACTCCTTCAACTGCGGCATGGGTGCGTATGTGTCTCAGCTCTGCCCAGACGATCCCTCTTACAACATGATCCGCAAGTACATCGCGTCGGTCCTGGTCGACCCGGCCGTGCTGGGCGAGAAGGCGCCGATCCAGTTCGTCAACGCCACGAGTGGCTTCGACATCCCCTTCGACCAGCGAGTCACGTCGATGTTCGATCCGACCGGGCTGCAGCTTGCAGACCCGGTGGGGCATTATGCGGTCGCCCAGACGGTCATCCTCGATTACTCGGGCGGCAAGTTTCCGCTCACCACCCAATGGCTCGCGAACTACTTCGGCGCGTCTGCCTCGGGCGCGACGCCCACGGTCCCCGCGCCAGCGAGCGGCCAGCAGACCTATGGGTTGGTGGTGTTGATCGGGAACGACTTCGGGCGACGCTGGGTGGGCCGGTGAGCTGAGCGAGCCTGTCCGGACACTGGCCGAGCGGTTCCGCTCCGGCGACGTCCGTGCCCTCGCCCGTGCGATCAGCCTCGTTGAGAAACGCGATCCATCGGTGAGGGCCCTCCAGCAGGCGTTGAAGGACCGCGCCCAAGCCTACGTCGTCGGTTTCACCGGCGCGCCGGGCACTGGCAAGTCGACCCTGGTCGACGTGCTCGTCACGCTCTTGCGGAGCCTCGATCGCTCCGTTGCCGTGATCGCCACGGACCCCAACTCGCCGTTCAGCGGCGGCGCGATCCTCGGCGATCGCATTCGCATGCAGCGTCATGCGCTCGACCCCAAGGTCTTCATCCGCAGCATGGGCGCGCGCGGGCATCTCGGCGGCCTGTCGCTGGCCGCGCGCGAGACGATCCGGCTGCTCGGCGCCTTCGGCTTCGACCCGGTGATCCTCGAGACGGTCGGGGTCGGGCAGTCGGAGCTGGAGGTGGCCGCTGTCGCCGACACCACCATCGTGGTCTTGACGCCCAACCTCGGCGACGGCGTGCAGATGATCAAGGCAGGCATCCTCGAGATCGCCGACATCTTCGTGGTCAACAAGGCCGACCTCGAAGGCTCGAACCGCGCCGTGACGGAGTTGCGAGGAATGCTGAGCCTGTCCAATTCTCCCGGAGCTCCCAAGCCATGGAAGCCACCCATCATCGCGACCTCGGCCGCCAAGCAGGAAGGCATCGACAAGCTCTGGGAGGCGGTTCTCGCCCACCGCCGGCACCTAGAAGCGAGTGGTCGCGACCGCGAGCTGGCGAGGCAACGGCTCGAGGATGAGACGGCGGAGGTGGCGGCGGAGATTGCTCGTGACCGGGTGCGGCGGGCGCTGGCCGAGGATCCGACTTTGGCCGAGCGTCTGATGGCAGACGGCACTCCGTACGGAACAGCTGAGGAGATCCTCGACCGAAAGCGATAATCAGTTCAGTGAAAGTTCGAGCGCGCGACTCCAGGCAGGCATGGATGGAGGACTACGAGTCCGCCCCGGCGCGCGACGACGGCATCGAGACGTCGACCATCTCGGGAGTCCCGATCCAGCCGCTTTACACGTCCAGCGACCTGCCCAGGCGTGAGGAGGAGCTGCCCGGCCAGTTCCCGTACACGCGCGGCATCCACCCCAGCGGCTACCGAGGCCGCCTGTGGACGATGCGGCAGTTCTCCGGCTTTGCGACGGCGGCGGAAACCAACCGCCGCTACAAGTACCTGCTCGCCAGCGGCCAGACGGGCCTGTCCGTCGCGTTCGACATGCCGACCCTGATGGGGCAGGATTCGGACGCGCCGACCAGCCGCGGGGAGATCGGTCACTGCGGCGTGGCCATCGACTCGCTGGCCGACATGGAGACACTGTTCGAGGGCATCCCGCTCGGTGACATCACGACCTCGATGACGATCAACTCGCCCGCGGCGATCCTCCTGTGCATGTACATCGCGGTGGCCGAGAAGCAGGGAGTGCCGGCGTCCGGGCTTGGAGGCACGCTGCAGAACGACATCCTCAAAGAGTTCATCGCTCAGAAGGAGTTCATCTTTCCGCCGGCGCCGTCGATGAGGCTCGTCGTCGACTCGATCGAGTACTGCGCGAAAGAGGTGCCGAAATGGAACACGATCTCCATCTCGGGCTACCACATCCGCGAGGCGGGCTCGACCGCGGCGCAAGAGCTGGCCTTCACGCTCGCGGATGGCATGGCCTATGTGGACGCGTGCATCGAGCGTGGCATGCGCATCGACGACTTCGCATCGCGCCTCTCGTTCTTCTTCGACGCGCATATCGATTTCTTCGAAGAGATCGCCAAGTTCCGCGCCGCGCGCCGTATCTGGGCTCGATGGATGCGCGAACGATACGGAGCTCAGGACGACCGCTCGTGGAAGCTCCGGTTTCACACCCAGACCGCAGGCGTTTCGCTGACCGCCCAACAGCCGGAGCTCAACATCGCGCGCACCGCCATCGAAGCGCTGGCCGCCGTCATGGGCGGCACGCAATCGCTACACACCAACGCAATGGACGAGGTCTTCGCCCTGCCCACCGACAAAGCGGCACGCCTGGCGCTGCGCACGCAGCAGCTCCTCGCATACGAGACGGGCGTAGCCAATACGGTCGACCCGCTCGGCGGCAGCTACTTCGTGGAAGCTCTGACGGACGAGATGGAGCGCCAGGCCGAGGACTACTTCAAGCGCATAGAGGAGCTCGGCGGCGTCATTCCGGCGATCGAAGCGGGCTTCTTTCAGAAGGAGATCGCGGACTCGGCGTTCCGCTACCAGCAGGAGCTGGAGCAGAAGCGGAGGCTCGTGGTCGGCGTCAATGAGTTCAAGGTCGACGAGGAAGAGCCCATCGAAATCCTGCGCATCGACCCGAAGCTCGAGAGCGAGCAGGTCGCGCGGGTCCGCGAGGTGCGCAAGAAGCGCGACCAGAGCCGCTGCTCTGCGGCTCTCACGCAGTTGCGCAAGGCCGCGGCCGGCACGGACAACCTGATGCCTTACATCCTCGAGGCGGTGCGGGCTTACGCGACCGAGGGCGAGATCATGAACACCATGGTCGAGGAGTTCGGTACGTACACGGAACGAGCGGTCATCTGATGCCGGCTTCCACTGCAGTCCGGCCGGTTCGCATCGTGCTGGCGAAAGTCGGCCTCGACGGTCACGACCGCGGCGTGAAGGTCGTCGCCCGCGCGCTGCGGGATGCCGGCTACGAGGTCATCTACACAGGGCTGCGCCAGACGCCGGAGATGGTTGTCGACGCCGCGCTGCAGGAAGACGCGCAGGTGATCGGCCTGTCCATCCACTCCGGTGCTCACATGACCCTCTTTCCCGCCGTCGTCCAGGAGCTCAAGCGCCGCAAGGCGACCGACATCATCGTCTTCGGCGGCGGCATCATCCCCGACGACGACATCGCCGCCCTCAAACAGAAGGGCGTGGCCGAGCTGTTCACGCCAGGCACCCCGTTGCAAGGCATCGTGGACTGGTTGCGCAAGCGCTTCCCTGAGGGGGCTCGCTAAGAAGCCGGCAACATTCCGTTTGTAATTCCGGAGCAGCCATTAACATCCGCGCATGGCTATTCCGCCTCCACCGGAGACCCCACCACCGCCGCCGGGCCCGCCGATGCAGCCGCCACCGCCGCCGCCGGGCCCGCCGATGCAGCCGCCACCGCCGCCGCCGGGCATGCCGCCGCCCGGCCCACCACCGCCTTTCCAGCCGCAGCCGTATCCCATGGTTCCGGGTGGAATGCCCGGGATGAACGCCCCCGGTGCCACCGCGTCGATGGTCTGCGGAATCGTCTCAGCAGCACTGACGCCGTTTGGGTGCTGTACATACGGCCTGGTCGAGCTCGCCGCGCTCCCTCTAGGAATCGTGGCGGTCGTGCTCGGCTTCCGGGCGCGCAGCCGGATCGCCCAATCTCAGGGCACTTTGGGTGGAGGCGGCCAGGCGCTGGCCGGCCTGATCACCGGCTTCTTTGGGATCGCGCTCGGCCTGATCGTCGGCATACTCGTCGTCATCGGGATCGCCTCCTTGGCGACCCTGCAGAACGCCTTTCCGAGCCCAACGCCCTGAAGGGCTGATCGTCTTCGGCGAGCGCTACCCCTGGGTCACGAGCGTGCCGGCGATCTTGTCCATCCAGCCTTGCTTGCGCGCGTCGAATGCGACCCAGATGACGCCCACGAAGCACACCAGGAATGAGACCAGGAGCCCGATCCAGCGCACCGCGGCCTTGCCGAAGGCGATCGGCTGGCCGCTGTTCGCGTCGACCACCTTCAGCTTGAAGATTCGCTGGCCCAGCGTTGCTCCCTGGTACGTCCACATGCCGACGAAGTAAGCAAAGCTCAGCACGAGGTTGACGCCGGAGCCGGCCGTGTAGCTCGGATTTTGCGGATCCGTCAGGTTGATGTGGAGGATGGCGTCGATGATGCCGGCGACGACACCGATGATGACCCCGTCGATGATGTAAGCGACGACCCGGATCCAGAAGCCACCGTATCTGGCTGCGGGCGCGTAGCTCTGGGCGGGCATATAGCCCATTGGCGGCGGAGGCGGGGCCATCCCGCCTGGCGGCGGTGGGGGAGGGGGTGGGCTTTGCATGACTTGTTTTCCTCCAGGTGGTGTGGTGCCGCCACTCGCGGGAATCGCTCTGCGCGGTATCATAGCCACGCCTCTCCTCCAGACGGCGCAACCATGCAACTGAACGCATCCACCCGCGAGCTACTCGGCAAGCGAACCCGGCGCCTACACCGCCAGGGCAAGCTGGCGGCCGTCGTCTACGGCCATAACACCAAGCCGACCGCGCTCGTGCTCGACCGCCTCGAGTTCCAGAAGGTCTTCCTGAAGTCGGGGCGGACCCACCTGGTGGACCTGTTGGTGGACAGCGGTCGTACCGAGAAGGTACTGGTTCGCGAGATCCAGACCCACCCGAGGCGCCTCGGACCCATCCATGTCGATTTTTACGCGGTCAGCCTCGAAGAGAAGATCACGGTCGAGGTCCCGATACACCTCACCGGCGAGTCTGCCGCGGTCAAGCGCGGCGACGCGGACATCCTTCAGCCCATCCACGCCCTGCGCGTGGAGTGCCTGCCGACCGACATCCCCGAGGCTTTCGAGGTCGACCTGACTCCGTTGGAGGAGATCGACTCCGAGGTCCGTGTGTCTGACATCAGCGTGCCCAAGGGCGTGACCGTGCTCATCGACGCGGACGAGCTCGTGGTCAAGATCGTCCACAAGCGCGAGCTCAAGGTCGAGGAGGAGATCCCGGCCGCCGAGGCCGTGGTTCCTGCCGAGGGCGAGGCCGCAGCCGAGGGCGAGGCGGGCGCCGAAGGCGAGACTCCCGCCCCAGAGGAAGCAGCCGAGAAAAAGAAGTGACGCCGCCGCCGCTGGCGGTGGTTCCCGGTCTGACCGATACGGACCTCGAATACGTCGTCGTCGGCGTAATCGTCTTCCTGGTCTTCGTCGTCGGCTCGCGCGTGGTCTCGACAGTTGTGGTCGCCGCGCTGAAGCGCCGAAACGTGCGCTCCGACATGGTCCAGGTCGGCGGGCGCGTCGTGACCTTCTTCCTCATCGGCCTCGGGCTTTCTTTCGCGATCGGCTTCGCGTTCCGGAGCCAGAACCTGACCCTGGCGGGCATCCTGCTCGCCACTATCGTCGCGAGCTTCGGCGTTCAGGATCTGCTCAAGGACTACGTGTCCGGCTATTACGTCCTGCTCGAGCGCCACTTCAGGGTCGGAGATCGGATCACTCTGGAGGGCGTCGGCTCGGGCACGGTGACGGACGTGAGGCTGAGGGTGACGTTGCTGAAAACCGACGCGGGCGACCTGGTCGTGGTGCCGAACTCGGAGCTCTTCAACAAGACCGTGACGGTGCATGTGAAAGCGGCCGAACGAGCCGCCGAGACTAAGCTAACGCCCCCAGAATGATCCGCCAGAGGGCCTCAAGCCGCCGGCCCTCGAGATCCGACTCCTCGGCTAACAGCTCTCGCATCGCCTGCGAGGCCGGCTCGACGTGGATGCCCGCCGCCACCTGCGTGGCCAGCGACCGCAGATGGAACGTGTGGTCGGGCTTGTCGGTCACGACCTCGAGGTCAGCGTCGATCTTGTCGAGCTGAACGAACTTCGCCCATCTCGCCACCTCTGACGCGCCGGTCTCCGGTGCATCCGAAAGGTGCAGGCAGTTGACTCCGCCGAAGATTCCATATCGCTCGCGCAGTGAGCCGGGACGCGATTGCTGGATCCGCGTCTCCCCGAGGTCGTGGCGCATGCGCTCGAGAGCCTCGGCGGATGCCGTCACGCGCCCAACCGGCATCGGGAGCGCGGTCATGAAGTCCACCAGCCAGCCGAAGAAGGGCCGGTCCTTCAGGAAGTCGTAATGACTCTCGATGAGGGCCGCAGGCGGCTGGAACCACGCAAGCGACTCCAGCTTCCATTCGCGCTCGGACGACAGCCAGCCCCAGATGCCGGCGCGCGCGGCGAGCCGGTAACCGGCATCGGGCTTGAGGATGACGAGTGCGTCGGCCACGAGTTGGAAAGTCTAAGTTTTCCTGTCCCGTGGCCCCGGCTTGTACACCTTGCGTCCCTTCAGCTTCTCGGGCATGTGCACCTGGTTCGCGACGCCGCCTTCGAAGTCATGCGCGTACTTGTAGTCCCGTCCGTAGCCCATCGATTTCATCAAACCCGTGACGGCGTTGCGCAGGTGGAGGGGCACGGGCTCGTTGCCGGTCTGGGCGATGAGCTCGCGGGCCGCGCCGTATGACGTGAGCGCGGAGTTGGATTTCGGAGCGAGCGCCAGGTAGAGAGCAGCCTCGGTCAGCGGCAGAACTGCTTCGGGCATCCCCACGAAATGCGCGGCCTGCTGCGCGGCCATCGCAACCTGCAGCGCCTGCGGATCGGCGAGTCCGACGTCTTCGGCCGCCGAGATGACGAGGCGGCGCGCGACGAACAGTGGATCCTCGCCGGCCTCCAGCATTCGCGCCAGCCAGTAGACGGCGGCATCTGGGTCGCTGCCTCGCACGCTCTTGATCAGCGCCGAGACGATGTCGTAGTGCTGGTCGCCGGCTCGGTCGTACAGGAGGTGGCCTTCCTGCAGCGCCTCCTCGACGTGGCCGGTCCCGATCTCTTGGCCGGCGGCCAGGGCCGCCGCCGCCTCCAGCCCGTTCAGCGCCACCCTGGCGTCGCCGCGCGCGCCTTCGAGAAGAGCGTCCATCCCGTCCGCACTGATGTGGGCGTCGAGCTCCTGCGCTCCCCGCTCGACGATCTTCTCCAAGTCCTCCCGCTCCAGCGCCTCCAGCCGGAACACGCGGCTGCGTGACAGCAGGGGCGCGATCACCTCGAAGGAAGGGTTCTCCGTGGTGGCGCCGATGAGCGTGACCGTGCCGTCCTCGACGTGCGGCAGGATGGCGTCTTGCTGGGCTTTGTTGAAGCGGTGGATCTCGTCGATGAAGAGCACCGTCCGGAGGCCGGCACGCCGGTGAACTCGCGCCTCCGCCACCACCTTGCGGAGGTCGGCGACCCCGGCGGTCACCGCCGACATGGCGACGAGGCGGGCCTTGGTCTCGGCCGCTAGCAGGCCCGCCAGGGTGGTCTTGCCGCTCCCGGGCGGCCCCCAGAGCACGATGCTCGGGAGGTGGCCGGAGGCGGTAAGCCCCCTCAGCACTTCCACCACCCGCTTCTGCCCGACCAGGTTGTCGAAGCTCCTCGGCCGCAGCCGGGTCGCCAGGGGGGCATTTGGCTCTGGTGAGGCTGGAAGCTGGAACAGCTCGCCCTGGTCAGTCATGACTGGAAATTCTGACCCCCGGGGTAGAATGCCCGCCGTGGGCTCCTGTTGGTACTGCAACTCGGAGCTGCCGGACGGTGCCCAGTACTGCCCGAGCTGCGGCCACAGCCAGTCGGACCGAACCTCGAGCCCGCTGTTCGGGGTGGTCGATCCCGTGACCGGGATCTGGAACTCCCAGTTCATCAACGCGCTGATCGGCCAGGAGGCCAACCGGGCCGTCCGCTACCACCGCGCGCTCTCAGTCCTGGTCGTCGAGCTCGACCACGCCGAGCACGTTCATAAGGAGCTCGGGCACATTCAACTGGAGGGGCTGCTGCGCGAAATCTCGGAGCGGCTGGGGCAGGCGATCCGCGACACCGACACGGTCGCCTTCCTCGACGTCGAAGGGCCGCCGCATTTCGCCATCGTGCTCCCAGAGACCGATGAGCAGCAAGCCACCCTCGCCGCCGACAAGATCCGGCGCAGCATCGCCTCCCACGATTTCGCCACCAGCGGCAACTGGAAACGGATCACCGTCAGCTGCGGGGCGGCGACCATCGACGTGATCCCGGCTTCACGCGACGCTGAGGCGGGCCTGATGAACCGCCGCGAGTACACCGGGAACCTGCTGCGTGAGGCGTTTCACGCGCTCGAGGCCGGTCGATCGTCCGGCACCAACCGCACCTCCGTCGGCGCGTTCCGCTCCTGACGCTGCTGACGCTTCCGTAGGATCGAAGTCGACCTTGGCGTCCACACGCGTCTACCTTATCCGGCACGCCGAAGTCGAGAACCCGCGCCGGCTCTTGTACGGTCACCTCGACGGTTTCCAGCTGAGCGCTCTCGGCCGCGCGCAGGCTGCCGCGGTGGGGGAGAGCCTGAGAACGGCGAACCTGCGGCGGATCGTGCACAGCCCGCTGGCTCGCGCTGTCGAGACGGCCGAGCTGATCAACTCGAGGCTTGATCCGCCTGCGCTCCTCGGGGCCGATCCCGAGCTTCGTGAGGCCGAGTTCAGCCGCTACCTTCAGGGGCTGCCTTACTGGCACATCCCGTTGCGCCGCCCGCTCTGGTTCGTGCACAAGGCCAGGCGCGGCCTGGTCCCCGGCGATGAGTCGGTCGAACGGATGGGAGGGCGGATCCTCGACGTGATGCTGAGGCTGGCGCGCGAACATCCGGGCGAGACGATGGCCATCGTCAGCCACGCCGACCCGCTGCAGGCGGCCTGGATCATGCTCGACGGCCGCCCGCACAACGAGCGCGAGATGTATCGCAAGGCCGTGGACAAGGCTGGAATGCTGGTGGTGGACATCGACGGAGACAAACCCGTCCGCTGGGAGTACGTGCCCCCGCCCAAGGTCGAAAAGGAGGCAAAACTCGCATGACATGGGGTTTCCCCGAGGGATTCCTGTGGGGGACGGCCAGCGCCGCCCACCAGGTCGAGGGCGACAACCGCAACTGCGACTGGTGGGAGTTCGAGCAGCAACCTGGCCGGATCGCGAACGGCGATTCGTCGGCGGTCGCGAACGACCACTACCACCGCTACCGCGAAGACTTCGCGCTGCTGCGGGAGCTGAACCAGAACGCTCACCGGCTTTCGATCGAGTGGTCGCGCATCGAGCCTTCACCGGGCGAGTTCGACGCGCATCAGATCCGCCACTACCGGGATGTGCTCGGCGAGCTGCGCGAGCAGGGCATCCAGCCCATGGTGACCCTGCACCACTTCACCAGCCCGAGCTGGTTCGCGAGCAAGGGGGGATGGTCTGCGAAAGACTCCGCGCATGCGTTTCTACCCTTCGTGCATCGCATCGTCGACCAGCTCGGCGACCTGGTCGGGCTGTGGTGCACGATCAACGAGCCGAATCTCTACGCGGCCAATGCCTGGATAACCGGCGAGTTCCCCCCCGGGCGCAAGGGAGATCTTGCCGCGATGTATCGGGTCACCAGCAACCTGCACAAAGCGCATGAGCTCGCGTACCGCGCCATCAAGCGCCGGTGGCCCGAGAGCCTGGTCGGCCTGTCGCATCACAAGCTGCTCTTTCTCCCGGCATCGAAGAAACGGCGCGACCGTTGGGCCGCGAAGGTGTCGCAGCTGGCGCTCGATCGCTGGCCCGTCGCGCCAGGAATGCTGCGGCGGGTCGTGGATGCGACTTCTGACTACATCGGCATCGCCCATTACTGGGGCCAGATGTGCGCGTTCGACGCCAAACGGCCCCGTGACCAGTTCATCCGGCGCTTCAACGTTCCCGGTCGCCCGGTCACCGACATGGGACTCAGCACAGACCCGGCCTGGATGCGCGTAGTGCTCGATGAGCTCGGCAAGCTTGGGAAGCCGGTCTTCATCACCGAGAACGGGCTTGCGACCGACGATGACGAGTGGCGCGGTCGTTTCATAACCGAGACGCTGTCCAACGTGCTGCTCGCGATCGGCGACGGCGTCGACGTGCGCGGCTATTTCCACTGGACCAATACCGACAACTTCGAATGGGCACGGGGCTACGCCACGCACTTCGGCCTGATCGGGGTCGACCGCAAGTCTCTGGAGCGGACGATCAAGCCAAGCGGCCGCGTATATGGGCGGATCGCGGCGTCCAATTCGCTCTCTGCCGTCAACTAGACTCAGCGCGTTGAACGTCAGGTCCGGTTTGATCTCGGCCGGCGCGATCGTCCTCGGCACCGCCCTGATGGTGTCGCTGGCATGGGGCCTTCAGCACGCGGCCATGACGAGCCCTCACCTGCTCGGCCATACGGCCCCCGACCTGGCCATCCAGCAGCTCGACGGGCAGCAAGTGGGCATCCACCAGCTGCGCGGCAAGCCGGTCGTCGTGAACTTCTGGGCGTCATGGTGCGGACCGTGCCGACAGGAGCTGCCGATCCTGACTGATGCTTCGGCAGCGCATCCTGGAGTCGCGTTCGTCGGCGCCGACATGCAGGACACGGCCGCGGGGGTCCGGTCGTTCGAGCAGCAGCACCCGCACACATATCCGGTGGGGCCGATCGTGTCGGGCAGATATCAGGACTACGGCGTGGTCGGGCCTCCCGTGACGATCTTCATCGATGCCGGCGGCGTGGTGGCCGCGTCGTTCGCCGGGCCGCTCGACGCCTCCACGCTCGACCATTACGTGAGGCTCATCGCCGCATGATCCGCTGGGGCATCGCGATGGCGGTGGTCGCGGCCTGCGTCGGCTACCTGGTTTATTCAGCGTCGGGCGGGTCGTCCGAGTACTACCTCACGGTTTCCGAGCTCCGTGCGCACTCGCCCACGACTGGTGACGTGCGCGTCGCCGGCGTAGTGCAGGACGACATCCAGCGCAGCGATGGCGGCCTTCACCTGCGCTTCACGGAGAAAGACGGGACCGCTTCGATGCTGGTCGACTACACAGGCACCGTGCCCGACATCTTCCGGCCCGGCATCACGGTGGTTGCCGACGGCAGGCTGGGCGCGGACGGAGTCTTCCACGCGCGCGCCGTGCTCGCGAAGTGTCCGTCGCGCTTCTCGACCACCCCGTATACATCGTGACACTGGCCTTCCTCGGCTCCGGCGCCTTGCTCGCCGGCCTGGTCCTGGCCGCGTTCTCGGCGCTGCTCTCGTTCTGGGCCGGCTATGCGGAGAACGGCGTGATGATCCAGGTCGGCCGGCGTGCGTTCTACGCGACGGCCGCGATGATCCTGGCGGCGGGCGTCCTGCTCGAAACCGCATTGTTGACCCACGATTTCTCGCTTGCCTACGTCGTCGAGCACAGCGATCTCTCGACCCCGATCGCACTGGTCGCGGCGGCCTTCTATGGAGGTCAGGAGGGATCGCTCCTCTACTGGGCGCTGATCCTGGGCATCTTAGGCAGCGCCTCCCTGCTCGCGAGCGCGAGGATCGGCCTTCGGTTGGCCGCCTATGCCGCCGGGATCATGGCCGCGATCCTGACTTTCTTCCTCGTCGTGCTCGTCCTCGTCGCCAGCCCCTTCGACGTGCTCCAGATCACTCCCCCCGACGGCCTGGGACTCAACCCGGTCTTGCGTGACGGCGGAATGCTCATCCACCCGCCGGTCGTGCTCGCGGGCTTCGCCTCCTTCGCGATCCCGTTCAGCTTCGCGGCGGCGGCGCTGCTCGCCGGCCGGTCAGACGCCGCCTGGATCGCCCACACGCGCCGCTTCGCGCTCGTCGCCTGGGGGCTGCAGAGCGCGGGCCTGGTCCTCGGCATGTGGTGGGCGTACCACGTCCTCGGCTGGGGCGGCTACTGGGGCTGGGATCCGGTCGAGAACGTCGCGTTCATGCCCTGGCTGGCGACCACCGCCTACCTGCACTCGTCACAGGTCCAGGAACGTCGCGGGCGCTTGCGCGGGTGGAATTTCGGGCTTGTGATGCTCGCCTTCCTGCTGGTCGTGTTCGGCACTTTCATCGTGCGCAGCGGGATCGTCCCGTCGGTGCACACGTTCGCGGTCAGCGCGATCGGGCCCTGGTTCTTCGGGTTCCTGGGCGTGTGCCTGCTCTTCTCGGTCGGCCTGCTTGCTTTCCGCGCCGGCGATCTGAAGAGCCATGCCGAGCCTGCGCCGGCGGTGTCGCGCGAAGGCGCGTTCACGCTGCAGAACCTGCTCCTGATCGGCGTGATCGTCGTGGTGTTTTGGGGCACCATGCTGCCGCTGGTATCGGGCATGCTCGGCCAGCAGCGCGTTGTCGGTCCCACCTACTACGAGCGGGCCGCGGGCCCGCTGTTTGTGGCCTTGCTGGCGCTCATGGCGGCCGGCCCCTTGGTGCCATGGCGACACGCCGGCGCGCCCCTGTGGCGGTCGCTGCGCTGGCCGGCAGGGGCGTTTGCGTTCCTGCTGGCGGCCCTCCTCGTGGCCGGCGTCCGTTCGCTGCCCGCGCTTTTGGGCCTCTCGCTGGCGCTCGCCGTCGCCGCCACCGTTGTCTACGAGTACGCGCGGGCCGTGGGCCGGTGGCGCCTCGCGGGCGGCGGGTGGTCGCGCGCGTTGACGCTCGTGGTGAGGAGAAGGCGTCATTACGGTGCGTACCTGGCCCATCTGGGCCTGGCCGTGCTCGTCCTGGGCCTGGCCGCATCGCATTTCTGGCAGCAGGAGAAGGACGTCACCCTCCTGCCCGGCGAGCAGGTCTCGGTCGCCGGCTACACCCTCACTTATGCCGGCGTACAGAACCGGGAGCTGGCGGATCACTCCGAGTTCGTGGCGGCGATGAGCCTTGGCGGCCAGACACTCGAGCCTGCACGGGCGACGTATGCCGGGCTTGGCGGCCAGTCTTTGACCCACGTCGCGATCAGCAGCAGCCCGATCGCCGACGTCTACGTGGTGCTCGCGGGCACCAACGGCGACGGCTCGGCATCGTTTCGAATCTTCGTCAATCCCCTTGTGAGCTGGATCTGGGCAGGCGGAGCGATCATCATCCTCGGCGTCCTCCTGGGCAACGCCGGCGAGCGGCGCGTTGCTGTAGCTCCCGTGGCCGCCCGCGTGCGCAGTCCGGTGGGCGCGTCATGACGCTGGTGATCGCGACGCTGCTGCTTTTCTTCGCGGGTCCTTTTGTGCTGTGGCCCTTGATCAGGACCCCCGATGAGGGCGGGGACGAAGCGGGGCGATGAGCGCTATCGTCGCCGCCTCCCTCACGCAGCGTTTCGGTTCCGAGGTCGGTCTCGATGGGGTCGACCTCGACGTCGATGCCGGTGAGCACCTCGCGGTCCTGGGCGACAACGGCGCGGGCAAGACGACCCTGCTCCGCATCCTCGCGACGGCGGCGCGGCCGACGTCGGGCCGGATCGAGATCTTCGGGCTCAACGCGACGATCGAACGGCGACGGCTCCGTGCGGTCATCGGTTTCGTTGCCCATGCGCCCGGCCTTTACCCCGCGCTCTCGGCCGCCGAGAACCTGGCGTTCTACTGCACCCTGCAGGGCGTTGATCGCGGGCGGGTGGCCGAGGTGCTCGAGCTGGTCGGACTTGCAGAGGTCGCCGGCCGGCCCGCGGACAAGCTGTCGCGTGGCGCACAGCAGCGGCTGGCGATCGGCAGGGCGGTGCTCCACGACCCCAAGCTGCTCGTGCTGGACGAGCCCGACGCGAGCCTCGACTCTGGCGGCGCGGACCTGCTCGCCCGGGTCATGCGGGGTCGCACCGCCGTCATCGCCACGCATGACCACGCGCTCGCCAACCGGCTGTGCCAGCGCACCTTGATGCTGCGTCGCGGGCGGGTCGTCGGCGTCCCGACGCGGCTGAGGGTCGTGCATTAGATGAGATCTCTCGCGGTCGCCCTGGCGGTCGCTCGCAAGGACCTCACGTCGGAGTGGCGCACGCGCGAGCTGGTCCCGGCCCTGGCCCAGTTCGTTGTGCTGGCACTGGTGATCGCCAACTTCGGATTTCAGATCGACTCGCGAAACGCGCCGGCCATCGCGCCCGGCGTGCTGTGGATGGCACTCGTTTTTGCGGGCCTGGTTGCATTTGGCCGTGCATTTGCGGCCGAGCGCGAGCAGAGCTCACTCGAGGCGATGCTCATGACGCCGGCGTCGCCGGCCGCGATCTTCGCCGGCAAGGCCCTGGCGGCGGCGCTGCTCCTGGTCCTGTGCGAGGCCGTGCTGCTGCCCGCCCTCGCGCTGTTCTTCAGCGTGCCGCTGTCCTTCGAAGTGGTCTCCGCGGTCCTCCTCGCCACCGTTGGGATGGCTGTGCTCGGGTGCCTGTTCGCGGCGATGGTCGCGCGAGTTCGCGCTCGCGAGCTGTTGCTGCCGCTGCTGACCCTGCCGCTCTGGATCCCGTTCATCGTATTCGGCGGCCAGGCGGTTCAGGTGGCGATGGGTGGTGGTGGCAGCACCGGCAACGCTTCGGGTCTTCTCATCGACTTGGACATACTGTTCGTCGTGCTCACCTCTCTTGTGGCTCGGTTCGTCTTAGATGACTAAGTACGAAAAAGGAGCTCTCGCCGCGGTGGCAGCCATGGTCGTCGCCGCGGGCTTCATCTTCCTGTACGCGCCGACCGATGCCTTGCAGGGCCCGGTGCAGCGGATCTTCTATCTGCACGTCAGCTCCGCCATTGCGGCTTATGGCTGCTTTGCGGTCGTCCTCATCGGCGGCATCGCCTACCTGTGGAAGGAGAATGTCGTCGCCGACCGGCTCGCGCGGGCCGGGGCGTTGGTGGGTGTCGTCTTCACCACCGTGACGCTGGTCATGGGCATGATCTGGGCCAAGCCGATCTGGGGCACGTACTGGACCTGGGACGCACGCCTGACGTCGACCCTCGTGCTCTGGATCATCTACGCCGGCTACCTGATGATCCGCAGGCTCGCCGACCCGGGCCGCCAGGCCGCGCGATTTGCCGCCGTGGTCGGCATCTTCGGTTTCACCGACGTGCTTGTGGTGCATTTCAGCGTCACGTGGTGGCGAACCCAGCACCCGGGTCCGGTCGTGATCAACGACGCGCTGCCACCTCAGATGCTCGTCGCATTCTTCGTTACCTTGGCGTGCACGCTGTTTCTCGCCGCGGTGATGGTCGCGATCCGCTATCGCATCGAGGTGCTCATGGACCAGGCGGTCGAGAAGTCCGTACCGGCGCCCGTCGTGACGCCGACCGAGGCGGGCCGCGTCAGATGACGTACCTCGTCGCGGCTTACGCGTTTGCGATCGCCGTCCTCGGCGGATACCTGGCCTGGTCGCTGCTCCGGGTGCGCGAGTTACAAAGAAAGCAGTAATCGTCGGCGGTGGTCCCGCGGGGGATGCCGCCGCCGCGGGCTTGCGCGACGCGGGCTTTCAAGGCGAGATCCTGCTCGCCGGCTCCGAATCAGAAGCCCCGTACGAGCGACCGCACCTCTCCAAAGGTCTCCTGCTCGGGACGGTGCCGCGCGATGGCCTGGGTTTGCGTCCTCGTGAGCAGTATCGCGAGCTTGGTGTGGAGCTCATGCTGGGTGCGCGGGTCGCCGAACTGGATCTCGAGCATCGTGAGGTCGTGCTCGAGAGCGGCCGGCGCGCCGGCTGGGATCTGCTCTGCATCGCGACCGGTTCGTCGGCGCGGAGGCTCGCCGGCTTCGACGACGCGATCTACCTGCGGGAGCTGCCGGACGCGGAGGTTCTACGTCAGGCACTCGAGCGCGGAGGGCGGCTCCAGGTGGTCGGGGCCGGATTCATCGGTTGCGAGGTGGCGGCCGCCGCCCGCCGCCGAGGCTGCGCCGTCACGATGTTCGAGGCCATGGCCGAGCCGTTGCAGCGCGTGCTGGGCGCCGAGCTCGGCGGTTACCTGGCCGGCGTCCACCGCGAGCATGGCGTCGACCTGCGGCTCGACGAGGCGCCTTCGCCGGACCTCGAGCGGCCGGTGGTGGTTGGAGTCGGATCCACACCGCGCACCGGACTTGCCGTCGCCGCCGGTCTCGACGTGGACGAAGGCATCATGGTCGACGACCTCGGCCGCACCTCGGTGCGGGACGTCTACGCCGCCGGCGACGCCACCAGGTTCTGGAACCCATTGTTTGACGAGCGGATCAGGGTCGAGCACTTCCAGACTGCCCAGCGCCAGGGCTTCGCCGTCGGGCGCGCGATGGCCGGAGCGGCGGCGCCGTTTGCGGAGGCGCCCTGGTTCTGGTCGGATCAGTACGACATCAACGTTCAATACGCAGGCGCGGGGCTGGCATGGGAGGAGACGATCACGCGGGGCACCTTTGGGCAGCCGCCGTTCAGCGTCTTCTACCTGCGGCGGGGCTCGATGATCGCGGTCGCCGGCATCAACGACCACCACACGGTCGCTCGCGCTCGCCGCGTCATGGAAGCTCGCGCCCCCGTCACGCGCGACCAGCTGGCGGATCCGGCTTTTGATCTTCGGCGAGCGCTTCGATGAGCTTCGGAGCCAGACCCGCGAAGATCCGCTCGGTCAAGCCCCACACCACGCTCTCCTCGTGCGCCAGGTACCGGAAGCGCCAGGGGTCGTTGGACTCCAGCCACGCGCTGTCGTCGAGGAGCCGGTCGAGCGGGATCTCGAGCACGCCTTCCAGCTCCTGTTCGTCGTGAACGAATGAGGGCACCGGGTCGGGGAGATAGGCCACGAAAGGCACAACAGAGAAGTTGGAAACAGCGGCGTAGATCGGGTCGCCCGCGCCCAGTGGCACCAGGCGGCCGACCGGGACCCCGATCTCCTCGGCCACCTCCCGCTGAGCCGCAGACCAGGCTGACTCGCCTTCCTGGACGCCTCCTCCAGGCAGCGCCACCTGGCCCGGATGGTCGCGCAGATCGGCACGCCGGCGCACGAATGGGACCATCCACCGGCCGTCCGCCCGATACAGGACGAACACCACCGCAGCCTTGCGCGCGCCTCGCCGAAAGTCACCCCAGCCGTCGATCGGATGGAACAGATGTTCGAGGCGGGCCAGGAAATCAGCCAAATCCACCTCTTGGTGAACCCGACCGGAGCCGGTAAGCTAGGAAAGGTAGCTGAACCAAGGTAAGGAAATGATCGATCACACAAGCACACGCATCGAGCAGCAGGAGACCGCCCTGCGCCGGCAGAACCGGCGCCGGTACGCCTTTCAGCGCATGTTGGAGGCGACCGACAGGGTCCTCTGGCGGCTCGAGGAGATGAATCGGGACGGTGTGAAGACCGTGCCCGCGCCAGTTCGCAGCGAGCTGCGGGACGCGGTTGAGCTCATGCCCGATCACGTCCGCGAGCCGCTCAAGGACTCGGGCCACGTGCAGGACGCCCTCGACAGCCTCTTCGAGATCCAGGAGCGCCTGTTCCGATGGCGCTTTCCGGAGTGGGACGACACCGAGCCGGACGACTTCGATTACGAGTAGCTGAGCCTACGAGGCGAAGGTCAGAACCAGGTCGGTGGCGTACGCGGTCAGGAACCCGAACAGCATTCCCCATGCGAAAACCGGTGGAGTGCTGAGCCGTCGGCCCACGTGGAAGAGCTCGTTGACTACGTAGAGCAGCGCGCCCGCCGCGATCGCCAGGAAGGCGACGTAGAGGTAGTTTGAGCTGGCGAGATAACCGATCCACGTGCCAATGAATGTCGGGCCGCCTCCGATCAGGCCGGCCAGGCCCAGGAAACTCCAGGACGCCGGCTTGGGCTCCATCGTCATCGGCGCTGCGATGCCGAAGCCCTCGGTGACGTTGTGCAGAGCGAAGCCGACCACCAGCACGCCCACGAATGCGATCGCACCCGCTCGCGCGGACTGGCCGATGGCGAGCCCCTCGGACAGGTTGTGCAGGCCGAGGCCGGTGGCGATCGCAAGCGACAGGCTGCGTGGGCTTGGCGTCTGCGTCCCGTGTTTGAGGCGTCCGAAAAGCGCGCGGTTGAAGTAAACGAGGCCGAGCAGGCCCGCAGCTATACCGACCGCAAAGATGCTCGCCATCCAGACGAATGGAGTTCGAGCCCCTGTACGTGCGCCCACCAAGGCTGCCTCGACCGGGCCGCTGGCGTGGGCAAGGATGTCCCACAGGATGAAGATCAGGATTCCGGTCGCGAACGCGTTGAGGAAGCCCTGAACCGGCTTCGGCAATCCATGCATGCGGGCGACGGGCAGCCCGAGGAAAATCGTGATCCCAGCGATTGCTCCAAGTAGAACCGCCGTCCCTTGGCTCATAGTGTGTTCACGAGGTTAGTACGTGCAAAAGGTGCAATTAGATAAGTCTAACGAGCCTTCTGAGGTCATCTCTCGCTACCTGGAAGCGATCTATTACATGTGGTCGGAGGGCGAGCCGACTCGCAGCGCCCGCCTCGCTGACTGGCTGGGCGTCAGCCGGCCGACCGTGACCGTCGCGCTCCGGAGGATGGCGCGCGACGGGATGGTGCGGATGAACAGCCGCAAGGAGATCGAGATGACGGTCGCCGGGCGGCGGGCCGCGGAGTCGATCGTGAGGCGCCATCGCATCATGGAGCGCTGGCTGACCGACGTCCTCGGTCTCGATTGGGTCGCTGCCGATGAGGAGGCCGCCCGGCTCGAGCACGCCGTCTCCGAGAAGGTCGAGCGTCGGCTCTACGAGACCCTGGGCCGTCCGCGCACCTGCCCTCATGGAAATCCCATCCCCGGTCACTCCAAGTCATCGCCAAGGGAACGCCGATTGGCGACCCTCGATGCCGGCGCCCGAGCCGCCATCTCGCGTGTTTCGGAGGTCGCCGAGCGCGAGGCTCCGCTCCTGCTCGCCTACCTCGACGAGCGCCGCCTGACGCCTGGCCGCAAAGTCGACGTGGTCGAGGTCGACGATGTCGGGAGAACGATCCGGATCCGGTCCGGCAAGCGTGAGGTCACGCTGAGCCACGACACCGCTGCCAAATTGTGGGTCATTCCCGCCTGACCTGGATTCCGCACCTCTGACGCCAACGGCGCGTCTGGCGGCCACCTGAAAGGCGCCGCTGACGCCACAGGTGCGGAATGCGCCTAGATCGAGAGCACAACCTTGCCGAACTGTTCGGCCGCGTCGAGCCTCGTGAGCGCCGCCTGCACGTCATCGAGCGGATAGACCGAGTCCACCACCGGGCGCAAGCCGCGGTCCATCGCTTTAAGCACCGCTTCGAACTCCGAGGCATTCCCCATCGTCGACCCGAGCAGGCTCGCGTGCCGGAAAAATAGGCGCGGCATCGTGATCTCGGCCTTGACACCCGAGGTCGAGCCGCACGTGACGATCCGCCCGCCCATCGCGAGCGAGCGCATCGACTCCTCGAGCGTCGCGGGACCGACGTGCTCGAACACCACATCGACCCCGTCTTTGGTCGCGGCGCGGACCGCCTTGCTGAAGTTGGCGGAGTCGAAGGCCGCCTCGGCGCCAAGCTCGAGCGCGCGCGCCCGTTTGGCCTCCGAACGGCTGGTGACCAGCACGCGCGCGCCGATGTGCTTCGCGATCTGGATCGCAGCGACCGCCACGCCCGCACCCGCCCCGATGACGAGCACCGTTTCGTCGGCCTGCAGCTGAGCGCGGGTGGTCAGCATCCGCCAGGCCGTGAGGAATGTGAGCGGAAAGGCCGCGGCCTCCTCCCAGGTGAGACCGGCCGGCTTGCGAAACACGTTGCGCGCGTCGATGTGAATCAGCTCACAGGCGGCGCCGTCCGAATGCTCCCCGAGGACGCCAAAGTGTGGGCAGCGCACGTTCTCACCGGCGCGGCACCATTCGCATTCCCAGTCGCACAGCGTGGGGAAGATGACCACCTCGTCTCCCGCCTTCCACGCGGGATCGCCCGACTCCTGGACAATCCCTGCGCCGTCGGCCGCGATGACGCGGGGCGGCGTGACGCGTTGGGCGCCGTGCGCCAACCAGAGGTCGAGGTGGTTGATGGATGCGGCGCGAACGGCCACGGCGACCGAACCCGCGCGGGCTGGCGTGCGAGGCCGCTCGCGGATCCTGACCCCTGCCGGCCCGATCGGTTCCTCGTACACCGCCGCCCGGCCTTGGCTCAGCACGGCGTGCTCGAAAGGCTGGTGGGCCATGATTTGCGAAACTTAACCAATCCGCCGCTCGATGTGCGGCGGGTTGAGCCATCTTGAACCTCATGCGCATCCGCCACCTGATCGCAATCGCCGCTGTGGCGCCCCTGCTGCTGCAGAGCGTGCCCGCACACGCCTCGCAGGCGCTGCCGCCTGGCCAGAAGCAGGGCCGCTACGTCAGGTGGTTCTATCCAGGCCAGCTTTCCTATGGCACCGTCGAGACGGGGGCGGGTGAGTCTGGCTCAAGCGCCTCGTCCACCGCCTTCCTGACGCTGCCGTTCATGGGACCGCACATCGTCACCTCGCTGTTCGATCACTGCTATCCCGACTACGGAGTCAACGGCCGCATCTGCCGCTACGACGGCCAGGTGGCGACAGAGAGCACCGGCGGACCTGACCCGGGCTTCAGTGAGGGCTACGCACAGACGCCCGCGGGGCATGACTACCTGTACTACGACGGCCATGACGGTTACGACTACGCCCTCACCTATGAGCCGGTGGCCGCGGCCGCTCCGGGCATCGTCAAGTCGGCCGGTTGGCTCGACCCCAACTGCCACACCTGCTTGAGCGGGCTCACCATCGAGATCAACCATGGCAACGGCCTGGAGTCTTTCTACGGCCACCTGTCCCGTGTCGACGTCGCCAAAGGGCAGCGCGTCCAGCGCGGACAGGTGATCGGCATCTCGGGCATGACCGGCACTGCCACCGGCCCTCATCTCCACTTCGGGGTCTACGACCTCCACCACGCCCAGACCCCGGTCGATCCATATGGCTGGTCGGGCTCGTACCCGGATCCCTATCAGTGGGACCGAGGCGACCTCTGGCTTTCCGGATCGCCGCGGTTCGCAGACGTGCCCCTGCCGTCGGTGAGCGTCACGGCCACGCTGGACGCCAAGGATGTCAACTCGATCGACGTGTCGTGGGCAAGCCCAGGAGGCGGAAACAACTTCAAGGTCGAAGCCGTCACCGAGGGCGGGGTGATGAAGCCGTGGCTGGCGCAGATGAGCGCCGGTTCGGCGGTGTTCCACGGCCGGCCCAACCAGACCTACTGGTTCTGGGTCTCGGTCACCACCGACCTGGGTTGGACCGACGCCGCCGGCTCCGGCTCGGTCCAAACACCGAGCCTCAAGCATGGACAGGATGTATAGCAGGCGGCCCCACCACCGACTCTAGAATCACCAAGTCTTGATAGCCGAAGCCTTCAAAGGCAAGACCGTGCTCATCACTGGCAGCACGGGTTTCCTGGGCAAATCGATCGTCGAGAAATGCCTGCGCTCGATTCCTGAGGTCGGCCGCATCAACCTCGCGATCCGGTCGAGTGCGCGCCGCCCGGCGGCCGAGCGGCTCGAGCGCGAGGTGCTCGCGAGCCCGGCCTTCAAGCGTCTCAAGGACGAGTTGGGCGAGCCCGCGTTTGCGAAGCTGGCGAAGGCAAAGCTCGCGGTGCTGGAGCTCGACCTGGGACGCGACGGGCTCGGCCTCAGCGATGAGGGCCGCGAGCTCATGCGCTCCTGCGACATCGTGATCCACTCTGCCGCCGCCGTCGAGTTCGACAACCCGGCGGATCTGTCCGCCCAGACGAACCTGATGGGGGCCGCGCGCCTGGTCGAAGCGCTGAAGACCGCGGGCGCGCGACCGCATCTCGTCCATGTATCGACTGCGTATGTGGGTGGAATGCTGCGCGGCCTCGTGCGCGAAGAGCCGCCGCTCGACCCAGGCCTCAACTGGCGGCACGAGGCAGCCGTGCTCACCACCCTTCGCGGTCCGGTCGAGGAGGAATCGCGGCGGCCCGAGATTCTGAAGCGACTTCGGCGTCAGGCGCAATCGCGCATGGGACCAGCAGGCACGCCCGCGGTCGCGCGGGCAACCGAGCGCCTGCGCGAGAAATGGGTCAAGGACCGCCTGATCGAACGCGGTCGGGTGCACGCGAACTCGATGGGCTTTGCCGACATCTACTCGTTCACGAAGGCGATGGCTGAGCACGCGGTAGTGGAGCTGCACGGCGACATCCCGCTTTCGATCGTCAGGCCGTCGATCATCGAAAGCGCGCTCGACGAGCCGTTCCCGGGTTGGCTCGAGGGGTTCCGAATGGCGGAGCCGCTGATCCTTGCGTTCGGTCGCGGCATCTTGCGCGACTTCTCGGGCCTGCCCGATTCGCTGCTCGACATCATCCCGGCGGACTTCGTCGTCAACACAGTACTGGCGGTCGCGGCGAGCCCCCCGCCGGATTCGAAGCCTCGCGTTTATCACGCCGCTTCAGGAAGTCGCAATCCGCTGCGCTTCCGCCGAATGACCGACGAGGCCACCCGCTATTTCACCCAGCACCCGCTGCGCGACCGCTACGGACAGGCGATCGGCACCCCGACCTGGACATACCCGACCCGAGGCGAGCTTGCGGCCAAGGGCGAGGCGGCGTTGAAGTTCGTGAGCGCCGCGCAGTGGGCGGTCGAGCGATTGCCGTTGGGGGCCAGCGTCGCCGACCTGTCGGACGATCTTAACGGCGAGCGCGAGCGACTGGAGCGGGGCCTCAACCTGATCCAGCTGTACGGCGTCTACACAGAGGTTGACTGCATCTTCGACGCGCGCAACCTGATGTCCGTTTGGGAGCGCGTACCGCCGGACGAGCGCAAGACATTTCGTTTCGACGCCTCCCTCTACGACTGGGAGCACTACTTCCAGGACGTTCACTTTCCCACTGTCGTGCGCATGTCCCGCGCGGAGACGGTCGCGCGCAAGGGCCGCCAGCCGAGCGGCAGCACGGCGCCGAAGGCGGAGACGAATTCGGTGCGCTCCGCGATGGAGAAGCGCGCCGGCCGCGCTGATGTGCTGGCGGTGTTCGACGTCGACGGGACGCTGGTCGAGACCAACGTCGTCGAATACTTCCTGTGGATGCGCCTGCGGGCGCAGCCGGTGGACGAGTGGCCGGCTTTCATGGCGCAGATGGCGCGCGAGGCGCCGCGCTGGCTTTACCTCGAGCGGCGGTCGCGCGCCGAGTTCCAGCGCAGCTTCTATCGCGAGTACGACGGGCTGGACTACGAGGTCATGAAGCGGCTGGGGCGCGAGGCTCTGAACGCAGTGACGTTGCGGCGCATCTATCCAGAGGGCATGCGCCGGATTCGAGAGCACAAGCGCGCCGGCCACCGGGTGCTGCTGCTGACCGGAGCGCTCGACGTCGTCGTCGAACCGCTCGCGGAGCTGCTGGAGGTGGAGGTCGACTGCGCCCGCCTGCTGGTGAAGGAAGGGCGGTTGACCGGAGACCTGGAGGCGCCGCCGCCGGCGGGTGAGGCGCGCGGCGTATTGCTCGAGGAGTATGCCTCTCGCAACGGGCTGGTCCTGGCGGAGAGCTTTGCTTACGCGGATTCGCTGTCCGACCTGCCGATGCTCGAGTTGGTTGGAACGCCGGTGGCGGTGAACCCGGACGCGCGACTGTCGCAGGTCGCGGGGCAGCGCGGCTGGCGTGTCGAGCGCTGGAGGATGGCGCCAGGCAACTGGCGTCTGCCGATGCCCGACCCGCGCTCGCCCGAATACAGGGAGGCAGTAAGACGGTGATCGCCGGGTCCCCTCTCCCCATCGGGGAGAGGGTCGGGGAGAGGGGCGTGTGCTAGCTCTGACGTACGAGAGATCGATACCGTCGTACGCCCTCGTCAAGGCGGCCGGCGGGAGGCCGGAGGTCGCCACCAGCGCGCTGTCGATGCTGCACCTGGGCGATGTGCCCGAGCCCGAGCTGCCGGCTCAAGACTGGGTGCGCGTAGCGCCCACGCTGGCGGGGATCTGCGGCTCCGACCTCTCTGCGATCGGAGGCCACGCATCGCTTTATCTCGATCCGCTGACCAGCTATCCCTTCGTACCCGGTCACGAGGTGGTGGGCACCCTCGGCGACGGCTCGCGGGTCGTGATCGAACCGGCCCTCGGCTGCAAGGTCCGCGGGATCGAGCCGCCCTGCCCGCGCTGCGCCGAGGGCCGGCCCGGCCTTTGCTACAACGTCACGGAAGGACCGATCGAGGTCGGCCTCCAGACCGGCTACTGCGCCGGCACCGGCGGCGGCTGGGGCGAGACCCTCGTTGCCCATCCCAGCCAGCTGCATCCCGTTCCGGAAGCGCTGTCAGACGAGGCGGCGGTCCTGATCGAGCCATTCGCCTGCTGCATCCACGCGGCGTTCCGCGGCGGCGCCACCAAGGACGACATCGTGGTTGTGATGGGGGCGGGCACGATCGGCCTGCTGACTGTGGCCGCGATCCGCTTGTACACGCCGCCGAAGCGCCTCATCGCGGTCGCCAAGCATCCGACCCAACGCGAGCTCGCGACCAAGCTCGGCGCCGACCAGGTGATCGATCCTGCGGACGTCTTTCAGCGCATCCGTTTCGCAACTGGGGCGCGAAGGCTTGACGGCATGAACCGCTCGCTCTTGCTCGGCGGCGCCGATGTCACGTTCGAATGCGTGGGGCGCGCCGGCAGCCTCAACGACGCTGTCCGCTTCACGCGCGAAGGCGGCACCCTCGTCGCGGTCGGGATGCCGGGCGAGGAGAGGGTCGACTGGGCCGCGATCTGGCAGCGCGAGCTGACGGTGATGGGCGCCTATGCGTACGGCACCGAGCCGAAGCGTAAAGGCAAGCGCACGTTCCAGCTTGCGCTCGAGGCGGCGCCGGCTCTGCACCTCGAAGAGCTGACCGGTCCGCTCTACGGCCTGGGCGAGTATCGCGACGCGATCGCGTACGCGATGAGCGCCGGCCGCCTGGGCGCGGTGAAAGTCGCATTCGACCTGCGAGGATTGAGAATCTAGTGGCTCGTCCCGGAGCAGTCATCGAGGTCGACCGCAACACTCCGCCCGTCCTCTTCCATTTCGGAGAGGGCGTTCGGCTGGAGAAGCTGCCGCTCGGCGCGCGCATCGTCTACCCGCCTGACCCACTCGAGCCGATGACCAATCCGGAGCGAGCGATCAAGCGGGCGCTGACCAAGCCGCTGGACGACGATCCGCTCAAGTCACTCCTCCGGAAAGGGATGAAGCTCACGATTGCGTTCGACGATCTCTCGCTGCCGCTCCCGCCGATGGCGGCACCAGATGTGCGCCAGCTGGTCATGGAAGAGGTCATCGACATGGCCGCGGAGGCGGGCGTGGAGGACATCCATCTAATCGCCGCGCTCGGCCTGCATCGTCGCATGACGGCCGACGAAATTCGCCACATCGTCGGCGACCGCATCTTCAGCACATTCTGGCCCGACCGCCTCTACCAGCACGACGGCGAGGATCCCGAGGCCAACGTCTACATCGGCAAGACGGCGGAGGGCGAGGAGGTCACGCTGCACAAGCGCGCGACCGAGTCCGACCTCGTCGTTTACGTAAACCTGACGCTCGTGCCGATGGACGGGGGGCACAAGTCGATGTCCACCGGGCTCGCGAGCTACAGGGGCATTCGCGCGCACCACAACGTCAAGACACTGTTGGCTTCACGCTCCTATATGAACCCGCCGGATTCCGCGCTGCACCATTCCTGCGTACGTCAGGGCCAGCTGATCGAGGACACGGTGCGGGTGTTCCACATCGAGACCACGGTCAACAACCACGCCTTCCCTTCCATCGCCAACTTCATGCAGAAGCGCGAGACCGACTGGACCGCGCAGGACCAGGCGATGTTCCTGGGCATGAAGCAGCTCACCGACCTCGCGCCGCCTGCATTCAAACGCAACGTCTTCCATGCCATGCGGGCGCCTTATGGCTTGACGGGAGTGAACGCGGGCCAGGTCGACGCGGTCCATGAGAAGACGCTGGAGGCCGTGCGCAACCAGATCGCCGTGCGCGTCGAAGGCCAGACCGACGTCGTCACGATCGGCGTTCCGTACCTCGGGCCGTACAACGTCAACGCTCCGATGAACCCTGTGCTGGTCGTGTGCATGGGCCTGGGCTATCTGTTCAATTTCTACCGGAACAAGCCAGTGCTGAGGAAAGGGGGAGTGGCGATCCTGACCCACCCCTGCCGCTATGAGTTCGACGCCGTCCAGCACCCGAGCTACATCGACTTCTACGACGAGGTCCTGGCCGACACGACGGCGCCGGCAGAGATCGAGGCCAAATACGAGCTGCGGTTCGCGGAAGACCCGTGGTTCCGGCAGCTCTACCGCAAGTCGAACGCGTACCACGGCGCGCACCCGTTCTACGCCTGGTACTGGGCCGCGCACGCGATGGAGCACGCGGGCGACATCATCATCGTCGGCGGCGACCGCGAGGTCGTTCACCGCCTCGGCTTCAAGTGCGCGACCACGCTCGAGGACGCGTTTGAGATGGCCGAGCAGACCGTCGGCCGCCATCCGAGTGTGACGCACATGCGCATGCCGCCCATCCTTCTCGCCGACGTGGAGTAGCACTTCCAGTGCCGTGGTACTCAGGCGACCGCGGGCCCATGCAGCTGGCGCGCGCCTTCGGCGATGTCATTAACGATGTCCAGCGCGTGCGCCGCGGCTGGCGTTGGGACACGCCTCGCCCGCGCACATGGCCGGAGCAGGGCGCGGTCGTGCCGGCGCCGGCCAGCGATCTCGGCTGGGCGCGACAGGAACCGGTGCGCACCATTCGGTGGCTGATCCAGCACGGCCTCCTGCTCCCATTCACCGAGGCGATGGCCCATCCCAAGGTTGAGGGCCGCGAGTGGGTGACGGAGCTCGAGCGCCCCGTCATTTTCGCGGCCAACCATTCGAGCCACGCCGACACCTCGCTCGTGCTGCACGCGCTCTCCGACCGCGCGCGCGATCGGACCGTGGTCGCGGCGGCGGCCGACTACTGGTACAAGCGACCCCTTCTCGGCAATCTCGTCGGGCTGTTCCTCAACACATTTCCGTTCTCGCGCACCGGTGGAGCGAAAGAACAGCTCCACAGCGCAAGCCGGCTGCTCAAAGCGGGTTGGAATCTCGTGTTTTTCGCCGAAGGCAGCCGGTCGCCCGACGGCCGCATCCAGGAATTCAAGCCGGGGCTCGGTTTCCTATCCAATGAGACCGGCACGCCAGTCGTTCCGCTGCACATCCGGGGCGCGCATCGGATCATGCCCAAAGGACAGAAGCTGCCACTGCCCGGACCTGTGCGCGTGCGCATAGGCAAGCCGATGACTGCGCAACCGAAGGAGGGCTCGCGCGAGTTCACCGCGCGGGTGGAGCAAGCGGTTCGTGCGCTGGCCGAAGAACCCAGGCAGCCCGAGCTGCAGGGGACGTGGATCGAGCGCTGGCGCGCCCTCAAGCCGCGCGAGCCTGAATACCTTGACTGATTACAGTTGAACCTGTGACCTACTCGATCGTCGCGCGCGATCAAGAGACAGGCGAGTTCGGCGTCGCGGTCCAGTCGCACTACTTTCAGGTGAGCCCCGCGGTGCCGTGGGCGCTGGCCGGGGTGGGCGCGGTGGCGACGCAGTCGCGGGTCAACGTCAGCTACGGACCGCTGGGCCTCGAGCTGCTGCAGGCGGGCCTCACCGCCGAGCAAGCGCTCAAATCGCTGACCTCTGGCGATCCCCTCGCTGAGGTGCGCCAGTGCGCGATCGTCGACGCCCACGGCGGCGTTGCCGCCCACACGGGCGCCAAGTGCATCCCGGCTGCGGGCCACCACGTCGGCGATGGCTTCAGCTGCCAGGCGAACCTCATGGAGAAGGACACGGTCTGGGCGGCGATGGCCCAAGCGTTCACTTCCAGCGACGCCCCACTTGCGGAGCGGATGATGGCGGCCCTGGAGGCGGCGGAAGCCGAAGGCGGTGATATCCGCGGCAAGCAGTCCGCGGCGATGCTGGTCGTGACCGGCTCGCCCAAGGGACGCTTCTGGGAAGACCGGATCATCGACCTGCGCGTCGAGGATGCCCCGGAGCCGCTACCGGAGCTGCGCCGCCTGCTGCGCATCAAGCGCGCCTATATGACCCTGTCGGAGGCGGACCGCCTGTCGGAGTCCGGTGACAGGGCGGCGGCCAACGCCAGGGCCGCAGAGGCGATCCGGATCGCGCCGGAGATGGTCGAGATCCGTTTCTGGACCGGCCTCGACATGGCCGTGGCCGGCGACATGGACGGCGGCTGCAAGCTCATGGCTGAGGTCGTGCGCGAGAAAGGCGGGCGCTGGGTGGAGACATTGCGAAGGCTGGCGATGGTGGGTCGCGTGCCGGCGGACGTGGCCGCAGCGATCGAGGCCCGGCTCGCCGCCACAGCCGGCTCCACGTAGACTGCACGCGTCTTGGGAAAGTTCAAGAGTCAGCGCAGGGGGCCGAGGCGGCCCGAAAAGGCGCGCAAGCCGGAGAAGGACGATGGCGGCCAGAAAGAGCAGGCGGTCGTCATGGATGCGGTGGTCGCCCAGGCGCTGCCCAATGCGATGTTCGAGGTCGAGCTCGAGGGCGGGCACAAGCTCATCGCTTACGCCGCCGGCCGGATGCGTCGCTACTTCATTCGCATCACACCGGGAGATCGGATTCGCGTCGAGCTGTCGCCTTACGACCTGACTCGCGGCCGCATCGTCTACCGCTACCGAGAGTAGTGCCCAGCCTCATCGAGGCGCTCGGATCCGCCCGCGTCTTCGACCTCGAACAGCCCCGGTTCGCCGGCGCGCCTTCGCATCCAGCCCACGCGCCGGGCTTCAACTACTTTCTGCACCGCCACCACGCGCGCGGCGCGCCCGAGGCGAGGACGAGCGCATCCGGCCTCGTCGTGATGCCAGAGCACTCGGGCACGCATATCGACGCCCTGGCTCACCAGGCCGAGAACATGATCCTCCACGGCGGCGTGCACGTCGACTCGGGCGTGCAGACGTCTGTTGGCTTCCGGATCCACGGTGTCGACACTCTCGAACCGCTGGTGCGCCGCGGCGTGTTGCTCGACGTCGCCGGCGCCCAGCGCCTGCCGCCGGATCACTCCATCACCAGGTCTGAGCTCGAGCAAGCCGCCGGCGTCGGTGGGGTGGAGGTAAGCGCCGGTGACGTCGTGCTTGTGCGCACCGGTTACGGCGCCCTTTGGACCGACGCGTCGCAGTACCTGCACGCGGCCGGCGTGAGCGCAGGCGGCTCGAGGTGGCTTGTGGAGCGCGGGGTACGCGCCGTCGGCGCCGACAACATCGCCTGGGACGTGATCGGCCCGCCCGACCCGGAGTTGGGCGTCACGCTCCCAGGTCACATGCTGCTCCTGGTGCGAGCCGGGATCCCGATCATCGAGAACCTGAACCTCGAGGAGCTCGCGGAGGCACGCCTGTACGAGTTCGCGTTCGTGTGCCTGCCGCTCAAGATGCGGGGCGCCACGGGATCTCCCGTGCGCCCAATCGCGCTGGCCTAGCCCCCTAGCGCCGTCCCACCGTCTGGAAGCAGTCCAGGCAGTAGACCGGCCGCGCCCCGGTGGGCACGAACGGCACCTGCGTCTGCTTCCCGCAGTTCGAGCAGATCACGTCGTGCATGACCCGCGCTCGGCCGTTGCCCTCTGACGAGCGCCGCGCCGCCCGGCATTCCGGGCACCGCCGCGGCTCGTTCTGGAGCCCGCGCGTCTGGTAGAACTCCTGCTCCCCCGCCGTGAAAATGAAATCGCGCCCACAGTCGCGGCACTGCAACGTCCTGTCCGAGAAACTCACCGTCTGGCCTCCCCTAGAAAGTCGCTCAGAGGCCCGGACGAAGGTGACCGGTCTACCCCCTCTAGCGGTTCGGGGGCGATTTTAACGCGCTGGCCGCAAGTTTGGAGAGAGCGCTTTCCTAGGCCGGTACGGCTTCGCGCGCCTCGCCGGCTTCATCCTCAGGCGCCGAGTCGGCGAATCCCGTCCGGCTTGGAGCCCCCGTAAGCGGGACTTCCTTGAGGAAGACGGTCGAAACCAGGGCGACGATCAGGACCAACCCCGCGAAGAGGTAGATGTCGTGCAGGGTGTCAGCCAGCGCGAAGCGGATCGCGTTCGCCACCGCGGGCGGGAGCTGGGCCAGGGCGCCGGGTTGAAGGATGGAGTTGGCGCCGCCTGCCGGCAGGTGCTGCAGCGCCTGGGCGGGGAGGTGCAGGGAAGCGATCCTAGTGCCGAGGTAGCCTGGCAGCCGGTTCGCCAGCACTGCTCCGAGAATCGAGCTGCCGACCGTGCCGCCCAGGTTGCGCCAGAACTGGATCTGGCTAGATGCCACACCCAGGTATTTGCGCGGGAGCCCGACCTGGACCGCGGTGAGGTACAGCGGGAATGTGACGCCGAGGCCGAGCCCGACCACGATGAGGGCCGCCACCACGCGCCATTCGGGCACGCCCGGCGTGATCAATGAGAGCAGATACATGCCTCCGATCATCACCACGACACCAAGCGTCCCAAGGTATCGGTAGTACTTGATCCGGCGCATCACGAACCCGGTCAGGGTGCTCGCGCCGAGAAGGCCGAACATCATCGGCGTGATCAGGGCGCCTGAGTTGGTGGCGCTGATGCCCAGCACGCCCTGGAAGACCAACGGTGTGAACAGGATCGAGCCGAACATGCCGAACGCCGTGAGGAAGCCGACGATCATCGACACGGTGAACGTCGAGTTCTTGAACAGCTCCAGCGGCACGATGGGGTTCTTGACCCGGGACTCGGCGAACACGAACGCAGCCAGCATCACGGCCGCAAACGCGAGCAGGCCGACCACCTGTGGCGAGGTCCAGGCGTGGTCGCGGGTGATCGAGAGTGCGATCAACAGGGGAACCACGCCGGCCGCCAGGGTCAGCGCGCCCCAGAAGTCGATGTCGCGCCACGAAGCCTTCGAGCGCACGTAGGGAAGGCCCGCCAGCACGACCGCCACGGCCACGATGCCGACCGGGATGTTGACCTCGAAGACCCATCTCCAGCTCCAGTGGTCGGTGATGAACCCGCCGGTGGTCGGGCCGACGATGGAGCTAAGGCCGAACACCCCGCCGAACAGGCCCTGCACCCGGCCGCGGTTCTCGGGCGGGAAAAGGTCGCCGATGACTGTGAAGACCGTGGCGAAGAGCACCCCGCCGAAGATGCCCTGGATGCCGCGGAACACGATCAGCTGCGTCATGTCCTGCGACAGCCCACAGAGAGCTGACGCGGCGACGAATCCGATCATCCCCGCGAGCAGGAATGGCTTGCGGCCGAACAGGTCGCCCAGCTTGCCCGCGATCGGGGTCATGGTGGTCGACGTGACGAGGTAGGCGGTGGTGACCCAGGCCAGGCGGTCGAGACCGTTGAGGTCGGCCACGATGCGGGGAATGGCGGTGCCGACGATCGTCTGGTCGAGCGCGGCCAGCAGCAGCGCCAGCATCGTGCCCGCGGTGGCGAGGATCACCCGCCTTCGGGAAAGTCCCTGAGTTATCACTTTGCGAGCTCCTTCCTGGCGTTCTCGACCAGCTGCAGGCACAGGTGTCGCAGCTGCGCCAGGTCTTCCTTGCTGAACCCCTCGACCATCTCGAACTGGTGGTCGATGCCCTGCTTCCAGATCGCTTCGATCTGGACACGGCCGGCCTCTGTCAACCGCGCGCGGACCGAGCGCCGGTCGTCCGGGTCGGGGACGCGCTCGACAAGGCCGTCTTTTTCGAGGTGATCCACCAGTCCGGTGATGTTGCGAGGCGTCGACCCGAGGTCTTCCGCCAGGTCGCCGAGGGGGGTGTCGCCGCAGCGCAACAGCCGGAACAGCACGCCCATGCGTCCCTGGCTGAGGCCATGCTGCTCCGCCCAGCGTTCCATGAGCAGCCCCAGCGAGTGGCCGGCGATCTTCAAGGCGGCGAGGGCTTCGACGGCACTCATGTCGACGCCGAGGGGAGCGAACAGCTCCCGCATACGACAGCTGTACAGGCGCCCGGCCTCGTCGCGACCGAGCTCGTGCACCGCGTGCAGATCCGGCGGAGCCCCGGAGCCGGCGGGGAGGTTCATGGTGTTTCGATTCATAGTGAAGGACTTCATTATCAACCTATACAGGGATTCGGGTCCAGTTATTCTCGATCCGATGTTCGCCGCCCTGGGGGAGGAGGCCGGGTTCTGCGACTGGGTCGGCCGCCTGGGCCGGCAAGCCACCCTCGCAGCCCCTACCCGGCGCGGGGGCTGGTCCGGTGCCGCGCTGATCTACCTCCACGCGAGCCTGCTGCTGGAGCCGTCCCGAAAGGCTGAGTTCCGCGCCACTGTGGAATCCGCTCGGCGTCAGGGCGCCGTCATCGCCATCGAGCTGGGAGATTCGGCCTGGATCCGGGCCAGGGGACCGCAGGCCGCGTACGAGCTGGCCGAGATCCATCCGGACGTCCTCTTCGCCGATGAGGAAGCGGCGGCGGAGCTGGGCGTACCGCTGGAGGGCATAGCCTCGGTGCCTGTGACCAGGCTCGCGGCCGGCGGCTGCAGCGTGCACGGCAGGCGCTTGCCTGGGCCCGCCACGGCCCAGGATCCGGACGCCCTCGCCGCCACCTTTTGTGTCGCGCTTATCGAAGGGGAGGCTCCGGTCGAGGCCGCCGGAAGAGCCGTGCTCGTGGCCGCCCGATGATCGTCGACGCGCATCTGGACATCGCCTGGAACGCGACCTCCCATGGTCGCGGCTTCCTGGCCCCGCCGGCTCCCGGGTATGTGATCAGCCGCCCGGCGCTCATCTCTGCCGGTGTGGGCCTTATCTGCGCGACGCTCTACACGGCGCCGGCCCGCGCGCGCCGGGCGATGCGCACGCGCTATGTCTACGAAAACGCGCACGAAGCCCACATCATGGCCGTCGCGGAGGTCAACTACTACAAGTCCTGCGGCCTCCAGCTGATTCGCGACTCACACGAGCTGCGGACGTATGTCCGCGGCTGGAGAAGAGGCCAGATCGCGGCTGTGCTCCTCATGGAAGGCGCCGACCCGATCGAGACCCCATCGCAACTTGGCGCGTGGACGGACATGGGCGTGCGGATCATCGGCCCGGCCTGGAGCCGCACCCGCTACAGCGGCGGCACGGGCGCGCCCGGCGGGCTGACCGACCTCGGCGTGCAGCTGTTGAAAGCGATGAGGCGAAAGCATGTGATCCTCGACCTCAGCCACATGGCGGAACAGGCTGTGGCCGACGCCTTCGAAATCTGGCGCGGACCCATCATCTGTTCGCACAGCAACGCGCGCGCCATTGTGCCGGGCGATCGGCAGATCACCGCTGCGACCGCGGCTGAGGTCGCGCGTCGCGGCGGCATCCTCGGCATCAGCTTTTATCCGACTCATCTGCGCAAGCGGGGCCGGACGACTTTGGACGACGTGGTTCGGCACGCAGTTCACCTCGCGGGCGCGGCGGGCGGCCCTGAGCACGTCGGCCTGGGCACCGACCTCGACGGCGGCATCGATTCTCGATACGGACCGATTCAGGACCTTGGCGAGCTGAAGAAGTTCCTGCCAGGCCTGTTGCGTCGCCATTTCAGCGCCGCGCAGGTCGAGGGCATCATGGGCGCCAACTGGATCGAATTCCTGGGCCGTTCGCTCCCGCAGGTCTCCCTCTCCCCTGCGGGGAGAGGGAAGGGGAGTGGGGCGTGAGTGCCTACAGGGAGTCGACCAGCGTCTTCGCGCTGATGAACGCGAAGCCCATGCCGTGGCCGTTGAAACCCGCACACAGGTAGACGTTCGGCATTCCGTCGACCGGCCCGACCAGCGGCAGCCCTGACTCCGTGAATCCCATGGTGCCCGCCCAACGGTGCGTGACCTTTGCCTCCGCGCCCATCCGCTTCAGCTGCGCGTCGAGGTGGGCCTGGATCGCGTCGGTGGGCCGCTCGTCGTATCCGGCCTCCGCTTCGTAGGCGGTGTCGCGCCAGCCGCCGATGAGGACCTCACCGGTGGGCAGCTGCCGCCAGTAGCGGTAACCGAAATGCGAGTAGGTGGGCAGGTCGCAAACCCGGGCAGAGTCGGGCGCGCTCGCCAGCATCTGCGCCCGGCGTGGCTGGATCTCGACCTGCGCGAGCAGCTGCGGCGTGTACGCGTTCGTGGCAAGGATCACGCAACCGGCGTGGCATTCGGCGCCATCCGCATGCACCAGGACCTCATGCGACCGCGCCTCGATCGCGCTTACGTTCACGCCTTCACGGATCGCTCCAGGCGGGGCCTGTCGTGCGAGCGCACCTACCAGCGCCGCGGGATCGACCTCCCCATCGAGCGGATTGACCAGGGTGCGGCCGTCCCACGTGGCGTCGAACCCGTCCTGGTTGAGCAGCTGCGCGGATTCCGCGAGCGCCGCCGCCTCCTCGTGGCCGGAGGCGAGGATCCCGCTGCCGAGACGGCGATAGCCGACCGGCTGGCCCGCCACCGCTTCGATCATCGTGGTGTGGTTGGCGAGGGTCATCTCCCAGATCTCGCGTGCCCTCTCATGTCCGAAGCTGAGCACCGCCTCCGCATAGCTGTCGGCCACGCCGGCGAGCAGGAAACCGGCATTCCGCCCGCTCGCGCCCGCGGCGATGTGCGCCCGTTCGACGACAACGGCCTCCATCCGTCGCGCGCCCAGGTGATGCAGGAGGCTGACGCCGGTGATGCCGCCGCCGATGACGAGGACGTCGGTGTGGTCAGGCAGCCCGCCGGCATAGCGCTCGGGTGGCCGCCGCCAGAACGGAGTCAGTTCAGGGGACCGAATAACATGAAGCCTCGGCATGGATTTTGAGAGCTACGACGTCCTGGTGATCGGCGGTGGGCTGGCCGGCATCAGGGCGGCGATCGCCGCGGTCGACGCCAACCCCAGGCTCAAGATCGCGATGGTCTCCAAGGTCTACCCGATGCGCAGCCACACCGTCTCGGCCGAAGGCGGAGCGGCGGCGGTGATGCGACCGGAGGACAGCTACGAGACCCACGCCTTCGACACCATCAAAGGCTCGGACTATCTCGCCGACCAGGATGTCGTCGAAGCCTTTGTTCGCGAGGCGCCCATCGAGGTCATCCAGATGGAGCACTGGGGCTGTCCCTGGAGTCGCGACTCAGACGGCAAGATCTCGGTGCGCCCTTTCGGCGGCATGACCACGTGGCGCACTTGCTTCGCGGCCGACAAGAGCGGCTTCCACATGCTCCACACGGTCTTCCAGACATCCCTCAAGTACAGCCAGATCCACCGCCACGACGAGGCGTTCGCCACCAAGCTCCTCGTCGAGGACTCGCGCTGCGTCGGCGTGCTCGCGATCGACATGCGCAGCGGGCGATTCCAGGCGATCACCGCGAAAGCGGTCATCCTCGCGACTGGCGGGCTCGGGCGCGTCTACGCATTCACCACCAACGGCAACATCTGCACCGGGGATGGCATGGCCCTGGCGTACCGGGCCGGGGTCGGGCTGAAGGACATGGAGATGGTGCAGTTCCATCCCACCGGGCTTCCATTCACCGGCATCCTGATCACGGAGGCCGTGCGGGGCGAGGGCGGTTACCTGCTCAACAAGGAAGGCGAGCGGTTCCTCAAGCGTTACGTGCCCAACAAGATGGAGCTGGGACCGCGCGACATCATCTCGCGCGCCATGACCACCGAGTTCGAGGAGGGACGGGGCTTCGACGGCCCGCACGGCAAGTACATGCACCTCGACGTCCGGCACCTTGGCGAAGAGGTCATCGATCGCAAGCTGCCGTTCATGCGCGAGCTGGGCCGCGAGTTCGTGGGGATCGACATCGTGAAAGACCCGATCCCGGTGCGGCCCGTCATGCACTACATGATGGGCGGAGTCGACGCGGACATCTCCGGCACGACTCCGATCGCCGGCCTGTATGCGGCGGGAGAGTGCGCCAACGTCGGGCTCAACGGCGGCAACCGGCTGGGCTCGAACTCCCTGTCCGAATGCCTGGTGTTCGGCGCCGCCGCCGGTCGCGCCGCGGCCGAGCACGCGAGCTCGGCGGGTCCCGTCGGCACGAACCCGGTGACGGCCCTGCTCGCCGATGAGACCAAGCGGATCGAGGCTTCGTTCCTCGACAAGAAAGGCGGCGAGGAACGCATAGGTACCATCCGCGAGGAGATGCAGCACGACATGGATGCGGGCGCGGGCGTGTTCCGGACGCGCGAGGGCCTCGAAAAGCTGACGCGCCAGCTCGGCGCGCTCCGCGATCGGTTCGAGAAGATCAAGATCGAGGACTCGAGCCGCACCTTCAACACCGAGCTGACCGCGGCGCTGGAGCTCGATTTCATGCTCGAGGTGTCAGAGACGATCGCCTATTCCGCGCTGGCGCGCGAGGAGTCCCGCGGGGCCCATTACCGCCGTGATTTTCCCGAACGCGACGATGCGAAGTGGCTGAGGCACACCCTCGCGTTTCGTGCCGACAGCGCCGAGCCGAGATTGGAGTACACCGACGTCCGCATCACCAATTTCAAACCACAGGCGAGGACCTACTGATGGCAGAAAAGAGGATCACGATCAGGACCACACGCTTCGATCCCGAGAAGGACAAGGCGCCGCGACTGCAGTCGTACGACATTCCTTTCTCGGACGAGAGCATGGTGGTCCTGGACGCGCTCAACCACATCAAGGCGCACGTCGATGGCAGCCTCAGCTATCGATGGTCGTGTCGCATGGGCATCTGCGGCAGCTGCGGGATGATGGTCAACGGAGTTCCGAAGCTCACGTGTAACGCTTTCATGCGCGATTACTGGCCGCGTTCGATCACGGTCGAGCCGCTGCAGAACTTCCCAATCGTGCGCGACCTCGTCATTGACATGGAGGACTTCATGCACAAGCTGAAGTCCATCAAGCCGTGGATCATCCGCAATCAGGAATACCCGCTCGGCGCCGGCGAGCACCGCCAGACCATGGATCAGATCGATGAGTTCCGCCAGTTCAGCGAATGTATCAACTGCATGCTCTGCTATGCCGCCTGCCCCGTGTACGGCCTGAACAACGAGTTCCTCGGGCCGGCTGCGACCGCGCTCGCGCGACGCTACAACCTCGACTCGCGCGATCAGGGTCTCAAGGACCGGCTGCCGGTGCTGGCGAACGCCGAGGGTGTCTGGGAGTGCAGCTTCGTGGGCGAGTGCTCGGTGGTGTGCCCCAAAGGCGTCGATCCGGCCAAGGCCATCCAGCAGACCAAGCTCGACACGACCACGCGTTTCGTGCTGCCGTACGGAAATCGCGAGGGATGACACTCCCTGGAGGCGACGCGGCGGCGGCCTCGACCGGCTCCGCCACCCGCGTCTACAAGCCGGAGATGCCGCGCGGCTGGTGGCTGCGCCGGCGCCACTACTTCCAGTACATGGTTCGAGAGTTCACGGCGGTGCCGATGGCGCTCTGGCTGTTGTGGTTGCTGTATGAGATCCAGCGCGCAGCGGGTGGCCCGAAGGTCTACTACCCGTCGGTATCCCCGGCCTTCATCGTTTTCAGCGTCATCTGCCTGGGCTTCGCGCTCTACCACAGCATCACGTTTCTCAGCCTCGCCGGCGTGATCATCCACCTCAAGTTCATGGGCAAGGCCGTGCCACCGCGGGCGATCGTCGCCGCGATGTTCGGGCTCTGGCTGGTGGCGTCGGTCGTGATCGCGGCGGTTCTCATCGGGTTCGCGCGATGAATCACGACAGCGCGAAAGGAACCAAGCCGGCCATTTCACACCTGATCTGGTGGTTCCTGTTCGCCAACGGGGGCGGGCTGGCCGCGCTGGTGCTCCCGGTGCACATCCTGGTCCAGGGCGTGCTTGGGCCGCTCGGCGTCGTTCACGTCGTGGACAGGAAGTACGACACATGGATCAGCATCCTGGGCAACCCGATCGTGAAGCTCTACCTGCTCGCCCTCATCTCGCTCGCGTTCTTCCACTTCGCCCATCGGCTGCGCTACTTCCTGGTCGACCTGGGGGTGCCCGCGGCCCGCACGCTGCCGGCGCAGGTGATCTTTTACGGCGGCGCGGTCGCGGTCACGGGGGTCACGATCTGGGTGCTCCTGACGACCGCTCCAATCTAGCCATGTACACCGTCGAGGCGATCCCCGCTCACGAGCTCGGCAACAGCAGCTTCCTTGTCGCAGACGCCGACAGCGGGGTAGCTTTCGTCGTCGACCCCCTGCGCGACATCGAGCGCTACCTCCAGGCCGCTTCCAGGTTGAACGTGAAGCTCAGCCATTCGCTGGACACGCATCTGCACAACGACTTCGTATCAGGGCGGCGCGAGCTGGCCGCCGAAGTGGGGGCAAACATCGACGAGCTCGATCCGGGTCGCGATCTCACGATCGGCAATATGAAGGTGCAAGCGATCCATACACCAGGCCACACGCCCGAGCACAAGAGCTACCTGGTGAGCGAGGGCGGCCGGCCGCGCGCTCTGTTCTCAGGCGGCGCGGTGATGCTCGGCGCCATCGCGCGGACCGACCTCTTCGGCCCTCATTTGGCTGTGCACCTGGCGCTTGAAGCACTGACCACGCTGCAGGTCCGATTGCGCGCGTTGCCGGACGACATTCGGATCTTCCCCACGCACGGAGCCGGCTCGTTTTGCGCCGCGGGCGGCGGCGGCGGGCATGAGACAACGCTGGGACATGAGCGACAGACCAATCCCTTCTTCCTGACCACCGATGTCATGACGTTTCTCGCGCGTGCCCTGAACCAGGCCCGATACCCGACCTACTACCGCGACATGGCCGCGATCAATCGCATCGGGGCGCCGTTGATTGGTAGCTCGCTGCCGCCGCTGACGCGGCTGGGTGCGGACGAGGTGGCGCACATGATGGATGAGGGCGCGGCCGTAGTCGATGTGCGGCCCGGCCGCGACTACGATCGCGAGCACATCCCTGGAAGCTACAGCATCGGCATCGACGGGCCGGTGAGCGCCTGGGTCGGCTGGCTCATCGCGCGTGGCCGCCTGATCGTCCTGGCGGGCGGAACTGATGCGCAGCACCAGAAGGCGCGACGCCAGCTGCTGCGGATCGGTTTCGACACCATCGCCGGAGCTCTCGACGGCGGCATGGATGCCTGGCGGTCGAGCGGCCGTGAGGTGTCCGCCTTCGAATCGGTTGATGTCGAGGACATGGCTGAGTGGGTCATCAGCGCTGAGCCGATGACCGTGATCGACGCCCGGGACGACAACGAGTGGGTGGCCGGGCACGTGCCGGGCGCCGTGCACATGTACGTTCCTGACGTGCCTCACCACGCGAACGAGATTCCGCACGAGGCGCCGGTGGCGGTTCACTGCGCGTCCGGCTACCGCGCCGGCATTGCTGCCAGCCTGCTCGAGCAGGCGGGCCTGAAACGGATCATCCACGTCAACGGCGAGTATTCGGACTGGGATCGGTTGCACCTGGCGGAGGTGCACCCGAACTAGGCCTGGGCACGGATTACGCACCTTTGGCGCCAAACATGCGCTAACCGAGCCGCCCAAACGCGCCGTTGGCGCCAAACGTGCGGAAAGGGGTCTCAGGCGTCGGTGGTGGCCGCCTCCAGCAAAGCGGCGAACTTGCGCTGCGCCGCCGCTCTTCGTGTAGGCACGTGCTCGCGGGGCCACATGCCCTTCGGCGCCTGGTAGCCGGAGAGGATCTGTCGCGCGACCGAGACCCGGTGGACCTCGTCGGGCCCGTCATACATGCGCGCGGCGCGCGCGTGGCGGTACATCTCTTCCAGCGGCATGTCGGACGAATAACCGAGCGCTCCGTGGACCTGGATGGCTCGGTCGATCACGTCGTGCAGAACCTTCGCGCCGAAGAACTTGATCAGGGAGATCTCCTTGCGCGCGGCGGATGCGCCCTGCGTGTCGATGACCCACGCCGCGTGCAGGGTCATCAAGCGCGCGGCCTGCATCTCGGCGGCTGAATCCGCGATCCAGTTCTGGACGGTCTCGTGACCGGCGAGCTTCTTGCCGAAGGCCTCGCGTTGCAAGGAGCGCTCGCACAGCATGTCGAAGGCCCGCCGCGCCTGGCCGAGCCAGCGCATGCAGTGGTGGATTCGCCCGGGCCCGAGGCGCGCCTGGGCGATCAGGAAACCCTGGCCGCGTTCACCGAGGAGGTTGTCCTTGGGCACACGTACATCCTCATAGAGGACCTCGGCGTGCCCGTAGCCGAACCGTTCGTCGCCTCCCATGGTGGGGACGTTGCGTACCTTCTTCAGGCCTGGAGCGTCGCCCGGCACGATGATCATCGAGGCGCGCTCATAGGCATCGGCTTGCGGCTCTGTGACGACCATCGCGATCAGGAAGTCCGCGATCATGCCGTTCGACGTAAACCACTTGTGGCCGTTGATGACCCATTCGTCACCATCGAGCACCGCGGTGGTGGAGAGAAGCGTCGGATCCGACCCGGCGGTGTTGGGCTCGGTCATGGAGAACGCCGAGCGGATCTGGCCATCGAGAAGCGGGTGCAACCAACGCTTCTTCTGCCCCTCCGTGCCGAACTCGGCCAGGATCTCGGAGTTGCCCGAGTCTGGCGCCTGGTTGCCGAAGATGATCGGCCCCCAGATCGTGGCGCCCTCGATCTCGTGCATGAGGCCGAGCTTCACCTGCCCATACCCCTGGCCGCCCAATGCGGGCGGCAGATGCGTCGCCCAGAGCTTCTGCTTCTTCACCTCGGCCTGCAGCGGCCGGATCGTGCGCATGAAACCGGCCTCGTTCGTGTCGAGCAGTTCGAGGGGATAGAGCTCCTCCCGCACGAATTCGCGCATCCACGCGAGCTTCTTTTCGAACTCCGGCTCGGTCGAGAAGTCCCAGGCCATGGCTCGTCTCCTAGTTGTCGAACACCGCGATGCCGTCGTCGATCATGCCCTTGATCGTATCCGTCAGGCCTTCGTACATGGGGTCCGGACGCTTGCCGCGGCGGTGAAGCATGAGGTTGTAGCCGTAGATCGACGCGTACTTGTAGATGCTCAGTGCGAGGTACCAGCGCATCTCGTCGATGTTGGTGCCATACAGGCGGTACAGGTCTTCGATCCCCACATTGACGGCGCCGCCCGGGTTCGGCGCGTCATGGTATTGGCGCCGCACCGAGACGACGCACAGGCAGCCCAGGTCCAAGAGCGGTTGCCCGATCTCTGCGATCTCCCAGTCGAGGACGGCCACCACCTCGGCTCCCCGGAACAGCATGTTTCCGTAGTGGAAATCGCCGTGTACGAGCGTCGGTGCGCGTTCAGCGGGGACGCGCGCCGCAAGGAGGCCGCCCAGCTCGCCTGCGCGCGTGGTCAACTCTTCGGGCGCTCGCTGCATGAGCATGGCCCAACGCATCATCTCGGCCTGCAGGCTCACCGGTTCCTCGTCGCCGATTCCGGTGCCCGCCAGCGGGAGCGCCTGAAGCCGTTTGAGGGTCTCGACCGCGGAAGTCGAGATGTCGATGGGCCGCTGTTCCGCTCCGGCCTTCTCGATCCGCGTGCCGTCGACGGCCTCCATCAGCACGAAAGGCCGCCCGTCCACGACGGGTTCGGCAACCAGGAGCGGGATGTCCGGGGTGGGCTGGCCCGCGGCGTGAAGCGCGGCCATGATGCGGCCCTGACGGATCACGTCGGCGGGACCGGCGATCCGCGCGCCGGGAGGAGGGAGGCGGAGGACGTACCGGGTGAGCGTGTCGCCGTCGTCGATGGTGACGAAATAGGTGAACCCGGAGTGACCTTCGGGGATCGGGTCGATGGACACCACCCGCAGCGCCGGCCGGCCGAGCCGCTCGCGGCACTGCGTCTCGAGGTCTTCGCGGATACGGTCGGTCATTCGAGGTGCGAGGTGTCCCCCAGAGTGCCGACCATCTGCCTGTCGCCGAGCACTCTCACCACGTTGACCGAGGTGAAGTACGGAAGGAAGCGAAGGTGGCCGGGCTCGAGACGGAGGACGTGGGTGAGAAACACGATCATCGCCGCGCCGTGAGCGACGACGATCACGCGTCCGCCCGCGTGGGCCTGGGCGATGTCATCGATCGCTGCGCTCATGCGCTCGATGACGCTGGCGGGAAGCTCCTTGAAATCGAGCGCGCCATCATCGCCGAGCTCCATCTCCATCTCAATCAGACGATCGTCCACGTGCACATCGTCCGCGATCGTCCGCGCAGTCTCGAGGGCCCTGCGATATGGGCTGGAGTAGATGGCCGTGACGTTGAGCCTGCGAACGCGGTTGGCGAGCAGCTCAGCCTGCCTGCGGCCGAGTGGGCTCAACTGCGGATCGGCGCCTTCCGACATGCCTTCGTAGCAGTCGGCGTGACGGACCAGCCAGACCTCGGTCACGCCCTCGACACCGATCAGGAAAGCGGCCTCCAGCGATCGCATCGCCTCCGTCATCCGCTCCGGACCGGACGCCATGGGTAACATTCGACCACATGCTTCGGGTAGCGGGCATCGTCGCCCTCATCGTTCTGGCCGCCTGCAACGAACCATCAGGGAAGCCATCGCCGTCACCGACGCCGATTGTGGCGCAGGCAAGCTGGACCCAGAACCTCACCTTCGCCGGCGAGCTCTCAGGACATATGTCGGGGATCGTTCCCGACATCGGCGTCCAGAAGAGCCAGTGCACGGGTGGAAGGACGCACAACGGCGAGACCTGGGCCGACATCTTCTATGGGACGGTGGACGTCAGCGGCGATGTCTGGGGTGTCGTGTTTCAGATCAGCAACTTCCGTGGCCCAGGCACCTATCAGAACTCGAGCGTCACCGTCGAAGTGCACAACGCTGATGCCACCAAGGTGTGGCAGAGCCGGGGCAGCGACAAGATCACGTTCGTCCTCGACCGCAGCCAGCAATCGGGCACGGTCGATGCGATGTTGACCAACGCCACCACGGGCAAGGACGGCCTACAGGTCACCGGCCACTGGAACTGCCGCCAGTAGGCCGCGGAGCCGAAGCGCGATGGATGGATCGGCGCCGCGCTGAGGTTGTAGAGGTCATGCCAGGTTCCAAGTTGGATGAGAGCGTGCTGCGAGTGCTCGCCCGCGGCGGAGTCATCGACATCACGACCGTCGGGCGGCAGACCGGTCGGCCCCGGCGGATAGAGATCGTCTTTCACAACATCGACGGCAAGATCTACATCAGCGGCATTCCCTCGCCCACGCGACGGGGCTGGCTGGCGAATCTGGAGGTTCGCCCCGAGTTCACCGTCCACCTGAAAGGCGCGGTGCGCGCCGACCTCCCGGCCAAGGCTCGCATCATCGACGACGAGGCGGAGCGGCGGCGGATCCTGGCGGCGGTCGCCAGGAACTGGAAGCGAAAAGACCTCGAAACGATGGTGCGTCTGAGCCCGCTCATCGAGGTCAGTTTCGACGGCGCCGACGGCGCCGACGGCCAGGCCGCTCATCCCCGGAGCCCGGCTTAACAACTCTTTACGAGTTAATTGCGAGGCTCCTGCGAATACGAGCCCTAGGCTGACTCCACCGTGAGCATGGACGCCAGCCCTCCTGCGCAACCGCCGCAGATGTCGCCCGACGGCAATTGGGTCTGGGACGGTAGCCAGTGGCAGCCGGTGACAGGCGTCGAGCCGACCCACGAAGGCGTGTTCGCGGCTTATGCGCACAAAGTAGAGGCGGCCGATCAGGCCATCGCAACGGCTGAGCCGGTGCAGACGCCAATTGCCTATTCCGCTCCGGTCCTGGATGAATCGTATCCGGCGCCCGCGGTGGATTACGGGTACCCGGCCGTCGAGTCGGAAGTGCCACTGTGGCAGCCACCCAAAAGAACCTCAAAGAGCGTCGTCCTGTACGCAGTCGCCGCGGTCGTCGTGCTCGTGATGCTGATGATGGTTCTCAACTCACTGAATCTAGTTTCGCTGCCGTTTTTCGGAGCGTCATCCAGCGACCCACAAGCGGCCAAACCATCGCCATCGGCTTACCCCATTCGCTCAGAGTTTGGACGAGCCGACGACTTCCTGAAAGGTTCGCTGGCTCCAGCGATGGCCACCTTCCAACAGACGATGCCGGGGCTTCAAACGTGCACTGGGACCCTGTCCAATAGCTGCTTCGATGCCATTACTGCAAGCGACAATCAGATGAAAAACGTTCTCTCCGTGATCGATCACGGGACGATCCCTCTCTGCCTCGCCACACCGATGAAAAAGTATCGGAGCGACCTGGCTTCGATGGAAGCCGGGCTACAACTCGGGCTGAAAGGCTACAAGGACAATCAAGTCGGTGAGGTCACCAACGGCGTGAATCAGTTCGTACGCGTCGCGGGGGCGCTCCAAGGCGATGTTACGGACCTCGACAAGGCCGAGAAGACCCAATGCAGCCATGACCTCGAGGGCCCCTAGCGGCGACGATCATCTGCGAGCGTCGATGCCTGAGCCGCAGCTAAAGAAGTTCGGTCACCTGGCGAACCCGCACCTCGAGCCCGGTGAGCAGGTGATCGACACCGCCGTCGTCCAACCTCTGCGGGGAGCCGGCGGCGGTGTTGGGGTAACCGGGATGATCGGCTCTGCCATCGCATCGATCGGCGCTGTCAAAGGTGGGCAGGGCACCATCGCCGACGGCTTTCCCCATGACCTCCCGGTCGGGACCAGCATGCTCACCGTCACCGACAGGCGGGTTCTACTCCTGTATACGGGTCCGGCGCGCAAGTCGGCCCAGCTCTTTTGGCAGGCACCACGGTCCGCGGTGCTCGGCGTTGAGCGGCGGCCACGCCTGCAGGTGATGGCGAAGTTCCGCCTGCATTTCGAAGACGGCTCATCGGTCTCGATCTTGACGATGCGCCGCCGCTCGATCGATTCCCTGACCAGCGTTCTCGGCAGCGCCCAGCGCCAGAAATAGGCGGTCGCGGCCGGCGTCGTGGGGTCGGCGATTCTCCAGGGCGACGGGCCGGACGATCTATGCTCGCACGCGCTGGTTAGGGCACATACTTCACCCGAACAGCCACGTGGGCAGCTACGGACTCCTCTATCTCGAGGAGTCAGGGGTTCCGCTTCCCGCGCCAGGAGACGTTTTCGTTATGTACGTGGGAGCTTTGACCCCTGTTGTGCTGGGCCGTAGCCTGGCGCAGCCGACCGTATCGCCGTCCGTCCCGCGAGCGCTGTGATCGAACGCGCCCTCGGCTACGCCGGCCAGGTCGCAGCCTCGGCGCTGGTCGCCGCCTTGCTTATAGCTACCGGGTTCGCGGGGCTCGATCGTCCACGAATATCGGGCGTGTCGGCCGGCTCGCAGCCCCAGCCTTACGTGCGTCAGGCCACGTCCACGCCGGTTGTGAGATGGAGCTCGCCGGCTCCAATCGCCGTGGCTGACGATGTTGAGCACGCCGTGCGGGTGGCTCCTCATCTCGACGCCGTCGAGCCCAAGACCGCAGAGGTGCCGATCCACGCGGCCGTCGGGATGTCCTTCACGCAGAGGATGAACCGCCAGAGTGTCGAGGCTTCATTCCTGATCCTGCCCGCCGTCGAAGGCCGCTTTGTGTGGAGTGATGACTACACGCTGCGCTTCGAGCCGTTCCGGCTTGGTTATGCGACTTCCTACCAGGTTGAGGTGGGCGGTCGGTCGGTGGAGGGCGCGCAGCTGTCAGGGTCCAGGTGGTGGAGCTTCACGACGGTGGCTCGGCCACCCGACGCGCTGGCGCCCGGCCCCACGTCGATCAACGTGCCGATTCTCACCTATCACTACATCCGGGTGAACCCGGACCGGTACGACCGGATGGGCTTCGCCCTTTCGGTCACGCCCAGCGATTTCGCGACCCAGATGGATTGGCTTGCGCAGAACGGCTACCACACGATTACAACCGAGGATCTCTATACCTATCTCAACAGGCATGGGGGTTTGCCGAGCAAGCCCGTGATCCTCACGTTCGACGACGGATACGCCGACTTCTACACGACCGCGCTTCCGATCCTCCGAAGCCATGACTTCGTCGGGGTTTCGTACGTCGTCTCGGGGTTTGTCGGATGGCCCGGTTACATGACGTCGGCCCAGATCCGCGAGGCTGACCGCTCCGGAATGGAGATCGGCTCGCACACAGTCAACCATCCGAACCTGGCCAGTCTGCCTGCCGCCGCGGTGTGGTCACAGCTCACCCAGTCCAAGGTGTTCCTAGAGCAGGTGCTCGGTCACCAGGTGACGTCGTTCTGCTATCCAAGCGGAAAGTACACGCCGGCGGTCAATTCCGCAGTCGCCGCCGCGGGGTTCCACGACGCCACCACGACCGGGTTCGGCTACTCGTACACGATCGCGAACCGGTATGTCTGGAGCCGGCTGCGCGTGAGTGGGGGGGAAACCCTGGATACGTTCGCGGCGGCGGTTCGGAGCGCCTCTTAGCCCCGCGACTCTTACAGCTCGATGAGGCCCAAGCGCACGGCCGCGACCAACGCCTGCAGCTTCGAGTGGACCTGGAGCTTCTCCATGACGTGCCGCAAGTGCCACTCGACAGTGTGGGGTGCAATGCCCAAGCGGCCGGCTATGTTCACAGTGTCGAGCCCCGTGGCGAGCACCCGCAAGATCTCGAGCTCGCGTGGAGTGAACTCCGCGAGCAGCCTCTCGCGGTCGACCTGCTGGGCAGCGACGCGGCGTTGCCGGGCGATGGCCCGCGCGAAGAGTGCGACCGGGATCAGAACCTCTCCCTGGATGGCTCGGCGAACGGCTTCCACGATCTCGCGGGCCGTCGCCGAACCGGTGAGGTAGGCGCTGGCACCCGCGTCGACGGCGTCGAGCAGCGCAGTCTCGCTGTCATCCGCCGTATGGAACACGATCGGGGTCTCGGGTCTTGCAGTCCTGATCTGGCCGGCGGCCGCCGCGCCTGTCATGTCCGGCAAGCGGTAGTCCATCAGTACGACGCCGACCGCTTCCTGGGTGGCGAGGCGCACGGCGTCCGCGCCCGAGCGTGCCACGGCCAAGACGCGAAGGCCGGGTTCGCCCTCGAGGATCTCGACGATTGCGGCCGCGAGCATGGGGTGGTCCTGGACGACGAGGACTCGGATCGAGTTCAATCGTTGGCTTCGGGCGCGCCGGGCACCAGACGACGCTAGTCAGGCGGCATCACCAATCGCTGTGACCAGGGTCGCAGGCGTGACTTAAATCACAAAGGCCCGTACGATCCCCGCCAGGCGGATCGGGTCTATGACCCGGACCATTCCAGGCGCGGTCTCGACGATTCTCGCGACGCGCAGATCCCGTAGGGCCCGGCTCACCACCTCGCGCGAGGAACCGATGGAGTCGGCGAGATCGGAGTGTGTCGCCCGGGCCTCGAGCCGGCCGCTCTCGAGCTGAAAACGACACGCCCGGTCCAGAAGGTCGTAAGCCACGCGCTCCCTGATGTTGCCCAGCGAGCGCACGGCAATCAGCTGGAAGGCGCTTCGAATTCGCGCGGCCATGTGCGTGGCGATGGCGATCGTCACTTCGATCTCGGTCATCGCCAGTGCGCGCACCGTTTCCACGTCGAGAGTCGCCATGGTGGAGTCGACCACGGCCTGCACGTAAATCCTGGGCGCCTGGCTGATGAGCGTGATTCCGCCAACCAGGTCGTGCGCGTGAAAGAAGGTGACCGTGGCCTGTCTCCCGTCAGGAACGCTGCAGTACGCGCGCGCCAACCCCCGTTCGAGCAGGTATGAAGTCGGTGGGGCCTCAGGGTGGAACGCAACGCTGCCTGCGGGCAAGACGGTCTTGGTCGAGCCCTCCAGCAGGCGGCGCCGATTGGCTTCGCTCAGCAGCGACAGGAAGTCGACATCCTCTCTCGCGAGGGCCGGCGCCGACATGGCGCGATTATGTTCTCTTACTACCTCGGTGAACGACATTGCTGCCCGCCGGCTCCAGGCCCAACGACTCACCGGCGAGCCGTTCGAGTCTCCGCTCGACGCGATCCGCTCGCTCACGGCCGTCCAGTCGCAAGATTACGGCGGGGCCAAGTGGGCGCTTGGGGAGCGGAGCCGCGCCACAACCGATGCGCAGGTCGATCGCCTCTTCGACGAGGGAGCCATCTTGCGTACGCACGTCATGCGGCCGACCTGGCACTTTGTCCTGCCCGAGGACATCGGATGGCTGCTCGCCCTGGCCGGGCCGCGCGTCCGCGCCGCCCTCGTCGGGCGCTACCGCCGTCTGGAGCTCGACGACAAAGTTGCCGCTCGCGCCGAAGCACTGTTCGCAACCGCTCTGGCGGGCGGGCGCCACCTCACTCGCCCCGAGCTCGGCGAGGTTCTGAGCCGGAAACGGATCTCTCCCGAGGGACAACGCCTCCCGCACCTCATCATGAGTGCCGAGCTGGACGGGCTGATCGCCAGCGGCCCCCGGCGTGGAAAGCAGTTCACCTACGCGCTGCTGGAGGAACGGGCGGCTCAAGCCCGCGTCCTGGACCGCGACGAGGCGGTGGGGGAGCTGACCCTGCGCTACTTTCGGAGCCACGGCCCGGCCCAGATCCAGGACTTCGTGTGGTGGTCGGGCCTGCGGATTGCTGACGCGCGCGCCGGCATCGCGCTCGCGGGTGAGGCGCTCGATCACCAAACCATCGAGGGGAAGGATTACTGGTTCGACGCCGCCGCCCGCCCGCTCGAGCAGGCGGCCGTCGTCGCGCACCTGCTCCCGAACTACGACGAATACACCGTGGCCCACCGCGACCGAGGAGAGATTCTGCACGCCGACCGGCCGTTCGACCCCAAGCTCTTTTCGTTCGGCAGCATCCTTTCCAACATCGTCACCGTCGGCGGCAAAGTCCGCGGCTCCTGGCGCCGCACGGTCGCGCGGGGCGGCGTTCGAGTCGAGGTCCGGCCGCTGGATCGATTCAAGCGCGCCGAGACGGCCGCCGTCGAAGATGCCGCCGGCCGGTTGGGTCGCTTTCTCGAAAGCCCCGTGGAGCTCAGCTGGCTGTAGCGCGCGCCCAGGCCTGCACGAGGCCGTCTGATCCGAACGCCGCTTTCGAGATGAAAGCGATCGCCCCCGAGCCGGCGATCCGAGGCGCGAAATCCTCGGGGTCGTAGGTGGACAGCAGCAGGACCGCAACCTCGGGATGCTCGGCCCGGATGAGGCGGCTCGCCTCGAGGCCGTCGATGCCGGGCAGGTGCACATCCATCAGGACCAGGTCGGGGTGCAGGCGCCCAGCGGCCACCACCGAATCCTCGCCGGTCGCCGCCTCGCCGACGACCTCGAACCCGCGCGTCGCATTCACGACCTCGCGCGCCACGGCGCGAAAGGTCTCCTGGTCGTCGCAGATCAAGACTTGCACAGCCATGCTTCCTCAGCTTAGGCGGCGAGCTGTCAGTGCCCTAGGGGGCCTGCACCATGTCAATTGGTAGGGCCAGCCCTATCCTTTGCGCGATGCCGATCAGGGTCGTGCTCGCCGACGACAGCTTCATCGTGCGCGAGGGTATGCGCGAGCTTCTCGAGTCCGTCGACGAGGTCGACGTGGTGGCGACCTGCAATGACCTGGATTCTCTGCGCGCGGCGATCGAGCGAGAACGCCCCGACGTCGTGGTGACCGACATCAGGATGCCGCCGACGAATACGAATGAGGGCATCCGCGTGGCAGAAAGCCTCAGAACCAGCGCGCCGTCGATCGGCGTCGTGGTCGTCAGCCAGTACGCCGACGCCGAGTACGCGCTCGCTTTGCTCGACAAGGGCGCCGCCGGCCGGGCTTACCTGCTGAAGGAGCGGGTGTCCGACCTGGACCAGCTCGTGCACGCCATCCGCGAGGTCGCGCGCGGCGGTTCGGTCGTCGACTCGAAGGTGGTCGAGAACCTCATCTCCGCTCGCGCGCGGAACAAACGGTCGGCGCTCGCGGAGCTGACGCCTCGAGAAGGCGAGGTCCTGGCGGCTGTGGCTGAAGGCAAGAACAACGCCGCCATTGCCCTAGGTCTCCACCTCACCGAGGGCGCGGTCGAGAAGCACATCAGCTCCATCTTCTCCAAGCTCGGGCTGAGCGAGGAGCCGGCTGTTCATCGCCGAGTCAAGGCAACTCTTATCTACCTGGCTGAGGAGCGGGAACCCGAAAGGCGGTAACGGGCTCCTTGCGCCCTTTGACCTGGGCGGGGCCGATCCGTTCCGCCGGAGGAAGGTGACTCAAAGCGGCGTAGGTCGCCTCGCTCAGCACGGTCTCGCCGCGCGACGCGAGCTGCTGCAGGCGCTGCGCGAGGTTGACGGCGTCGCCTACCAGCGAATATTCGGCACGCTCCTCGCTGCCAATGAGCGCCGCTGCGACCAACCCGGTGGACAGGCCGACGCCAAGCTCAAATGCCGGCAGTCCCGCCGACTCCCAGCGCCGATTCAGCTCGTGCTGAGCCGTGTGCATCGAGCAAGCGGCACGCAGCGCGCCGTCGGCGTGTTCAGGCTGAGGCTCGGGGGCGCCGAACACGGCCATCACCGAATCACCCACGAACTGCATCACGGTCCCGTGCTCGCCAAGGATCGCATCGCTCGCCACGGTGCGGTGCTCCTTCAGCTGGCCCGCGAGCCGGCTGGGGTCAGATGTTTCCGCGATCGCCGAGTAGCCGCGCACGTCCGAGATCAGCACGGTGACGACCAGCCGCTCGGTCTTATCCATGCCGGTGCCGCCGACGCGCAGCCGGTCTGCAATGCCGCCTGGCAGCAAGCGGCTCAGGACAGCGCCTTGTTCCTCGCGGTCCACGATGGCCTGGTGAAGGCGGCGTAGATTTCGAAGTCCGATCTCCCGGCCACCGGTCGCCTGCGTCGCCAGCTTGAAGAACAGCTGCTCCACCGATGCGGCGACGCCGGCGGCGGTGATCCCCCGCCTGGCGGCGATGGCCTTGATCGGCAGGCCCTCCGCGACCATGCCGAGCAGCTCCTCTTCCGACGGCGACAGGTCAGGCTCGCTGACGGGCCGGATCAGCGCTTCCACGATTTTGGGATCGAGCACCGAGCCGCCGCTGCTCACGGTGCGAATGGCTCCGGCCAGCTGGTCACGCTCCGCCACACCATCCTTGAGCAGGTAGGCGCAGCCGGAGGCGCCTTCGCTCAAGAGGGCAACCGCGTACTCAGGGTCGTCGAACTGGGAGAGGATCACGATCCCGGTGCCCAGATGGCGCTTGCGAACAATGCGCGCGGCGTCGATCCCCTCGCGTTGGAACGTCGGCGGCATGCGGATGTCGGTGACGATCACCTGCGGCGCGAGCTCCTCCGCGCGCGCGATCAGCTCGTCGTAGTCGCCGGCCACACCGACGACGTCAATGTCTTGGGTCATGCCCAGGAGCGCGCGCAGCCCCTCACGCACGATCAGGCTGTCGTCGGCCAGCAGCACGCTGATTCGGGTCTGCACATGCTTATTGGACGTGGGGATTCCAGTCCGGGCAAGGCTGCCAGCATCCCGGTGACCCGGTGGCTGGCCCTACCCCAAAGACGCCAGCCGACACCATCGACCGGATCTACCCGCGGCCCTACGTTGTGGCGCGGAGGTAGACAAATGAAATTTGAAAGTTCGGTCACCGCGATTTCGTGGATTCCCTTCGAAGCGGTCAAGGGATTCCTGGCCATGCCCTTCGACATGGGCCTGGCCCACTACGACGAGCCACTTCCGGCTCGCCTCGACGACCTCGACGATTGGCACCAGCGGGACCTCTTCCGCGAGGCCAACGAGCTGCTCGGATGGATAGAGGTCGAGGACGGCAAGATCACGATGTACGGCCAGAGTGGGGGCGGCAGGATCGGCGTGACCAGGCTCAAGCTCGGCCCCAAGTCGGTCACCGTGAAGGCGAAGGCGATGCCCGACATCCGGCCCGAGCCCGAGGTCACCGACACCTACGTGCGCTTCAAGCAGACGTGCGGCGGCCGCACAGGCGTGCCGGCGCCACGACCGGTCTCGCGCAAGCCGTTCCTCCAGCTCGACTCGGCGGTCGCGTGGACCACGCTCTCGCTGACCATTCACAGCGACGGTCGGGCTGAATACGAGCTGTGCGGCGCCAGCGCCTTCCCGCGTCACTGGATCTACGACCACAGCGGAAGGCTGGTCAAGGAAACCGGTCTCACCGACTTCGCCACCTGGATCAACGACGCATTCGGCGAGCGCACCCCGTGGGGCGCCTACGACTCACCCGCGCTTGTGAAGCAGGTCGAAAGCGAGCTCGAGCGGGAGCTCAGCCAACTGGTGATCAGCAATGGCAAGCCAAAGCGGCACAGCCTGGCGAAGGGACAGACGCTGATCGAGCAGGGGCATCCGGGCGACGACCTCTACCTCGTCCTGGACGGCATATTCGCGGTCGAGGTCGACGGTCGGCAGGTCGCGGAGATCGGCCCGGGCGCGATCGTTGGCGAGCGCGCAATCTTGGAATCCGGCAACCGAACCGCGACACTGCGTGCGCTAACCCCTTGCCGCGTGGCTTCGGTTCCGCGACGCTACACGGACGGCAAGGAGCTCGTCGAGATTGCCGCCGGCCACCGGCGGGAGGAGGCCCGCTGATGCGGCAACCAACGGATGATTCCATCGTCCAGGCCCGGCGCCTGCGCAAGGTGTATCGGGGCGCCAACGAGGTCGAGGCCCTGCGCGGCATCGACCTCGCGGTCGGGCGCGGCGAGATGGTCGCCATCGTCGGTCCCTCCGGCTCCGGCAAGACCACCTTGCTCAACTGCCTTTCCGGCCTCGATGCCTTCGACGGCGGCCAGGTCGTGGTCGACGGCCAGGACCTCTCGACCATGTCCGACCGCGCCCGCACCGCCTACCGGAGCAAGAACATGGGCTTCGTCTTCCAGGCTTTCAACCTGCTCCCGGTGCTCTCGGCGGTCGAGAACGTGGAGATCCCCCTCCTGCTCCAGAACCTCAACTCGCGCGACTCGCGCCGGCGCTCGCTGGAGATGCTGGAGACGCTGGGCCTGGCGCATCGCGCCAACCACCGGCCGGACCAGCTCTCAGGTGGCGAGCAGCAGCGGGTAGCGGTGGCGCGGGCGCTGGTGCACAAGCCGGCGGTGGTGTGGGCGGACGAGCCGACCGGGAACCTCGACACCGAGGTGACGCAAGTGATCGTGGAGCTGTTGGTGCGGATGAACAAGGACGGCCAGACGATCGTGCTGGTCACCCACAACCCGCAGGTCGCCGAGCGCGCGCGGCGCACCGTGCGCATGCGCGACGGCCGGATCGAGTCCGCGAGCCAGGAGCGGGTCCCGGCTTTCGCATGAACCTATCCGCAGCAGTGATCGGACTGTTCGTCCTGGTGTACGCGGCGCTCCTCGTCCTCGGCTTGCGGCGCCCGCTTCTGGCCCGGCTTGCGCTGCGCGAGGCGGTGCGGCGGCCCGGGCAGTCAGCCATTGTCGTGCTCGGCCTCATGGTCGGAACCGTGGCCATCTTCTCGAGTCAGGTCATGGGCGATTCTTTCCGCGAGTCCCAGACGCAAGAGGCCTACCTTGCTTGGGGCCACGTCGACATGATCGCCGCTGACGGAGGCCGCTTCTTCGACCCTGCCATCGCTTCCGAGCTGGCCGCGGATCCCGGACTGAAATCTTCACTGGCCGGCGTGCAGGCGGGCGTTGAGCTTCCGAGCTCGGTAGTCGATCTCGATCGCGACAATGCCAAGCCGCTGGTCACGTTGGTCGGATTCGACCCGGCCACGCAGGGCCCCTTCGGCCGCTACGTGCTTGCCGATGGAAGGACCACGTTGGGTCAGGACTTGGCTTCGGACCAGGTGCTCGTCTCGGCCTCGCTGGCCGGCGCCCTTGAAGCGCGGACTGGTGACCGGCTTCGTATCGCAATCGGTCCCAACCAGGTGATCGAGCTCCTTGTCGCGGGCATCGCCCAGGCCGAAGGGCCTGGCGCGTATACGCTCAGGTCGGCGCTATTCACTCCTATCGCCAACCTGGGGCCGGTGCTCGGCGGGCAGGGCATCAACGTCGTCCGGCTTGCTGCTCCAGGCGAAGGCCAGGCCGAGCTTGACCGGGCACGTGAGCTCGCGCCAAAGGTACGCGCAGCCCTGCAAACACTTGCGGGCGGACCGAGCCTTGCGTTGCGGGAAGCGAAGAGCGAGGACGTCAAGGCCAAGATCACGCAGGCAGAGATGGATCGAAACATTTTCGGAGGCCTGAGCCTGTTCGTTGCACTCGCCGGGGCGGCGCTGGTCGTGAACCTCGGGCTCGCCCTGGCAGAGGAGAGGCGCCCGCGTCACGCCGTGCTCCGGGCCCTCGGGCTCGGCCGCGCCGGTATGGTGACCCTATCAGTGCTGGAGGGCGCGCTTTACAGCCTGGCCGCCGTCGTGGCCGCGCTTGCCCCCGGAGTGGTCATCGGCCTTGTCATCGTCCGAGCCCTGGAGGGTGGCAGCCTGCTGTACACCCGCCCGCTGGAGCCACGCTCAGGGCTCCTGCTGTACGCGATCACGCCAGGTTCGGCGGGCCTATCGATCGCGCTCGGGGCCCTGATCGTGCTGGCCACGCTCTTCGCCACGTCGATCCGAACCTCCCGCATGCAGATCTCGTCGGCGATCAGGAACCTGCCTGAGCCGGCAAACCGACGCAAGCGATCGATCTGGAGAACGGTGCTTCTGGCTGGTCTCGGCATGGGCTCCCTCGCGGCCCTGGTTCCCAGCAACCTCTCGATTCGGTTGGTCGGCGGCGTGGGCCTGGTGATCCTGACGGCGGCCGTGGTGAGCGGTCGAATCTCGGCTCGACTGCTGGCCAGCTTGACGGGAGCCGCTCTGACGGTATGGGCCGCTGCCGCGGTGTTTGCCGCCGCCTATGCGCGAACCTGGGATCCCTTGGCTATCGGCCTCGGCGCCCTCGTCGCCGTCTTCGGACTCAGCCTGATCATGGCGGCAAACCTTCGTGTTCTCGAAATACCGGCAGGCATGCTGCAGGGCGGAGCCCGCGTAACGCTGAGGCCGTCTCTCGCCTACCTCACGCGGCGGCCTGTAAGAGCCGGCCTGGGCATCGGCGCCTTCGGGATCGTGCTGGCTCTGATGACAACTTCCTTGGTGTTTGTCGCGACCTATCTGGGGCAAACCCGCAGCACCCTGGCTGAATATGACATCCGCGTGACCGCGCCGACAACGCCTGGTGTCACGATTCCCGATTCGGTCCGGCCGCAGATCCTCAGAGACGTCGCCATGCCGACGCGACCCTATCGCGGAGAGGTGATCGTGAGCACTAACCCCAGCGTCCCGCAGGAGGATGCCTACCTGCCTCTCTACTCGCTAAGCCCCGCTCAATTGGCGGCCGGACCGTTCCAGCTGTCCAATCGGGAGCCTCGATTCAAGAGCGACGCCGCGGTGTGGGCCGCCATGGCGCAAGACCCTCACCTTGTCGTGACACCCACCTACCAGAATCCCGGCATGACGATTACGTTGACGGGACCGGACGGGCCGGTGCAGTTTCGCGTGGCCGGTGGCGTAAAGACCCTGGGACTCTGGGGCCTCGCCGGCTCTTACGCCGCGATGGCGCCCTTCGTCACGCTGCCGGTGGGCACCACCATCCTCGCCAAGGCCGCGCCCGGCACCAAGGTCGACGCAGTGGCCCGCCAGATCCAGCGGGAAGTCTTCAGCCAGGGGGCCGAGGCCACGACTGTCAAGGATATGTTCGACACGACTGCGCGCGGCCCGCAGGCTGGGGTGAACGCGATTCAACTGGTCATGGGGATTGGACTTCTGGTCGGGGTCTTGAGCCTCGGCATCCTTGCGCTGAGGGCGGTGATCGAGCGTCGCCGCGCGATCGGTATGCTGCGAGCCCTCGGCTACCGCCCGGGTCAGGTGCTGGCCGGGATCGTCTCGGAGGGGTTGATCACGGCCACCTGCGGTGCTTTGGTGGGGATCGGAGTCGGGCTGCTGATGGGTGTCATTTTCTTGAATGCGGCCTTTGCCGGGCGCACCATCGAGGTCGACGGCTCATCGTTGGCGCTCACTGTTGTCCTCGTCTATCTGGCGGTGCTGGCTGTCACAATCCCGCCTGCCCTCCAGGCCGCCCGCCTGCCCGCCGTCGCAGCCCTTCGGGTGGAAGACTGAAATGCAGCCATCGATGGACGGTCCGATCGAGTCCAACGCAGGGGAGCTCGCGGGAGTCGTCTGATGAGCCTGGCCGCGGTGCTGATCGGCCTTCTCGTCCTTACGTATGGGGCGCTGGCTGTGATCGCGTCCCGGCGGCCGCTTTTAGCCCGGCTTGCTTATCGCGAAGCGGTCCGCCGGCCCTGGCAAACAGCTCTCGTCATTGCCGGGCTCACCGTCGGCACTGCCTTGATCCTGATGGCCCAGATCAACGGCGACTCCATGAGCAACACATTGACTGCCGCAACTTATAAGTCGTGGGGCCGGGTCGATTTGTTGGTCACAGCCAACGGCGACTTTTTCAGCAGCGATGTCACCGCGCGACTGGCGGCCGACCAACGAGTTCATGGATCGGTCCGCGGCGCTCAGTCTGGCGTTGAGGTAGTTGGCTCCGTCGCGGACCTCGATCGAAGCCTGGACAAGTCGACCGTCAGGTTAATCGGGTTCGATCCCCAGGCCCAGACGGCGTTCGGGTCATTCACATTGACCGACGGGCAGTCCACGACTGGCACCAACCTCGGCCCGGGCGACGTCCTGCTCTCGCAATCGCTGGCCGGCTCACTTCAAGCCAGATCCGGTGACACCCTGCACGTCACGTTCGGCCAAGAATCCGTGGCCTACCGGGTAGCCGGCGTCGCTCGATCGGAAGGCCCCGGGGCCTATGGATCGCAGCCCGCGCTCTTCGGGACTCTTGATGCGTTCGCGCCACTTACAGGCGCCGGTCGAATCAACGTGGTGCGGATCTCAGCGTTGGGCGACGGCTCGACTGAGCTCGAGAACAGCCAACGGATCGCACCGGCCATCACCATCGCACTGCACGATGTGGCGGGCTCCGCCGGCTTGGCTGTGCGAACGGCGAAGGCTGACGACGTGAACGAGATCATCAAGCTGGCCGACGCCGAACGGCCTGTCACCTACGCATTGACCATTGTCATCGTGCTGGCGGGCATTGCATTGGTCGTCAACCTGGCGCTGGCTTTGGCCGAGGAGCGCCGTCCACGTTTGGCTGTGATGCGGGCGCTTGGCCTGAGCCGTACCGGACTGGTCACGGCTTCGGTTCTGGAGGGCGCCATTTACGCCCTTGCAGCCGCATTGATAGGGGCACTCCCAGGAATCGCAGCGGGTTGGTTGATTGTCTCCTCGGCGGGCACGCACGTTCCAGAAATCCAGGAGAAGCACGCCACAATCCTGTTCTCGGTATCTGTAGAGGCGATCGCGGCATCGATCGCCGCGGGCGCGCTGATCACTGTCGTGACGTTGGTCGTCGCATCAATTCGGACTACTCGAATGACGATCGCGTCGGCAGTCAGAGCCCTGCCGGACCCACCACGTCCACGCCTACCATCGGGAGTGCGCAGCGCGGGAATCGCCGCGGTCGGTGTTGCAAGCACCGCAGCCCTCGTATCCGGCGATGCGAATCTGCAGCTGGTCGGCGGCGTCGGCGCGATCTTGGCGATCGGGCTGGCGCTCCGCGGTCGCCTGCCAGACCGCGTTCGGGCCACGATCGTCGGCGCGGGGGCGGCCGCTTGGCTGTTCGGCTTCTATGGCACGCTGGTGACGACGTACTTGACCTATACGGCCAGGGCGGCCGAGGGCTCATACATATTGGTCGTGACACTCGCCTTGGGAGTTGCGTCCCTCTCAACAGTCGTAGCCGTGAACATGCGGGTCGTCGAACGTTTCGTGCCAGGCTCGCTGGTCGCTCAGATGACCCGCCGTCCATCGAAGCTCTGGCTCGCGACCTGCTCCCTCGGATTGGTGCTGGGCTTGTTTACTTTCCTCGGATTATTCGTGGCCAGCTCGAGTCCCGACTATCACAAGGACGCGGGCGGCTTCGATGTCAGCGTGTTGGTCGCAGGAGCTTCGGCGCCCAACCTGGCGCCCGCCCTGCAGTCGAAGGTCGACCGCCAGCTCGCCATCACGACCCGCGAGTACCTCGGCCCGGTGCGCTCGTCCTGGTCCGTTTCGGGCGAACCGGTCGACTGGCATCAGCAGCTGCTGCCGCTTTATGAGCTCAGCGACAGCCAGCTGACTGGACCGATTCCAGCCTTGGCCGAGCGCGAAGCGCAATTTTCGACCGACGCCGATGTTTTCGCGGCCTTGCGGACGGATCCCACGCTGGTCATCTCCGGCGCTTACAGGTCGGGAACGACGCTGAGCCTCGTCGGCCGCGACGGACCGGTTCACCTGACGGTGGCCGGCAGCTATAAAACGGGCTTCCTGCCGGGAATCATCGGCTCGTCTTCATCCATGGCGCCCTTCTCGGCTGCATCGCAGGGAACAACGCTGCTGCTCGGGCTGAAGCCTGGCGTCGACCCGGCTGCCTTCGCGCTGGATGTGCGGCGTTCCTTCTTCCCCGCCGGAGTCGAGGCCGTTGCGACACGTGACCAACTGGAGGCCGGCGCTGCTCCGCTGCAGAATTTCGCGTCCGAGGCTCAGCTGCTCATCACGGCCGGCCTGTTGGTAGGGGTGCTCAGCCTGGGCATCTTGGCGATGAGGGCTGTCGTCGAGCGAAGGCGCTCCATCGGCGTTCTGCGGGCTGTCGGCTTTCAAGCTCGCCACCTCATGGTGGCCGTCGTCGGCGAGTCGATGCTCACGGCCACCGGCGGAGTGGTGGTCGGGCTCTTGGTGGGATTGATCCTGGGCTCGCTGTTCATCCGCGAGTACAGTCCCAGCGCCCAGGTCTCGGTCCAGGTCGGGCAGCTCGCACTGGTCGTGGCGCTGGTATTCGCTACCGCCGCGGCGGTGACTGTGCTGCCGGCGCTGGCGGTTGCGCGCACCGCGCCCGCCGAGGCGCTCAGGGTGGCGGACTCATGAGCACCGACTCGATCGTCCAGGCGCGCCGCCTGCGCAAGGTGTACCGGGGCGCCACGGGCAACCTCGACGCCGAGGTGACGCAGGTGATCGTGGAGCTGCTGGTGCGCATGAACAAGGACGGCCAGACCATCGTGCTGGTCACTCACAACCCGGTGGTGGCGGAGCGAGCAGCGCGAACCCTCCACATTCGCGACGGCCGAATCGAGGCGGCAAGGGAGCTTGCGGGAGTCGTCTGATGGACCTGGTGACCGTCCTGGTGGCACTGTTCATCGGCGCGTACGCGACCATTGCCTTGATTGCCTGGCGACGCCCCCTACTCGGCCGCCTTGCTATGCGCGAGGCGGTACGCCGACCAGCACAGTCGATGCTGCTGGTCGCCGGGTTGATGACCGGGACGGCGGCCATCCTGGCGATGAGCCTCATCGTCGACTCAGCGGTCAACCTCGATTTGCTAGCCACCGAGTTGGGCTGGGGCCATGTAGACCTCCAGGTGACGAAAGGCGGAGGCTTCTTCAGTCGGTCGGTGGCCGATGACCTCACTTCCGATCCAGCGGTTCGCTCCCGGCTGAGCGGCATCCAGGCCGGGGCCGACCTGTTGGCCGGGGTCACCGACCTCGACCGCAACATGGTCAGCCCGATGGTGCGGATCGTGGGCTACGAGCCCGCCAGCCAGGCGCCGTTTGGTGAGTTCACGTTGCTGAACGGGAGCCAGACCACCGGCGCCGACCTCGGCCCGGGGAGTGTCCTCATCTCAAGATATGCGGTCGACGCGCTCGACGCTCATCAGGGCGACCTTCTTCGGATCACGAGCGCGGGAGGGGCAGTCGATGTCCACGTCGGCGGCATCCTCCAGGCCAAGGGTGCCGGCCTTTTCGGGGGCGGACCCGGGATCCTGGCGATCGTCTATGCGCCCCTTGCGAGCCTCGCACCTGTTGTCCCAGACGGAATGATCAATGTCGTAAGGCTCTCCGCCGGGGGCGAGGGTCAGGGGGAGATCGACCGCGCCCATCGCGCGGTCCCATTTGTGGAGTCGGTCCTGGGCCGATCGTCTGAACCCCTTGTCGTCCAGGAGGTAAAGGCCAATGACCTGAAAGTCGCCGGCGAAGGTCCGAGCGCGGGGCGACCGTTTCTGACCAGCTTTGCCGTGATCATTCTCGCGGCGGGAACGCTGCTAGTCGTCAACCTGATGTTTGCCCTCAGCGAGGAGCGTCGGCCGCGATTGGCGGTTCTTCGCGCGCTCGGTCTCACGCGCTCGGGCCAGGTGATGCTGAGTCTGCTCGAAGGCTCCCTCTACGCCCTGGCTGCCGGGTTGGTGGGTATCGTGCCGGGCTTTGTCTTTGCCGGCGTCATGTGGCGTCAACTGGTCGTGAGCTTCGGAGCGCCCCCCGATCTGGTGCCGCTCGCCCCACAGACTTCCTCCTTGATCGGGGCAGTGACCTTAGGCACCTTGATCACGCTGGCCACCGTTGGACTCGCCTCTTTCCGTGGATCGCGGATGTCCATTGCTGCGGCGGTGAAAGAGCTCCCGGACCGCCCGGGGCGGCGGTCTCGCTGGCGTACCGCGGGCATAGTCGCCCTGGTCCTCGCCGCCCTGGCCGCGGTCGTTGTCAACGTCCCTGCGGCACGAGTCATGGGTGGGACTGTCCTGATCTCGGTCGCAGCTCTCATCGCCGCCCGCCGGCTGCGACCGCGCCCACGCGCGGCCCTCCTTGGCCTCGCGATCGCGGGCTGGAATCTGCTTGAGGTGGGCCGCGGCTCAGGCGTCGGTGGGTCTGATTTCATCGCCTGGGTCATTTCCGCACTGCTGGTCAGCTTTGGTCTGGCCATATTGGGTATCGCAGGCTATCCGCTGCTCGAAACACTGATCGCTATGCCTGGGTTGGGCCGCACGCGAGCTGCGCTCCGCCCGTCCCTTGCTTATCTCAGCCGCCGGCCGGTGCCCGCGGCACTCGGCGTGACCACGATCGGGATAGTGCTGTCGTTTCTTGTCGACGTCCAGCAGGTCCAGGTCGTGAGCGAGGCCAGTCTTGAGCGGTCCGCCGGCAGATTCGACATCGCCGTGCTGTCGCCTGGCAATCAGGATTTCGCGATTCCAAGTCAATTCTCAAACCAGCTGACAGAGCAAGAATCGATCGCCGGTCACATCTACACAGGATCGGTGCGAACCTACGGTTCGGGCGCAAACAACGACACGACCGCCGGGCACCAGACTCTGGCGTTGGTTGCTCTGACCGCCGACCAATTGACGCATCCAGTTTTCACAATCGCGAACCGGGACGGCCGCTACGCGACAGATGCCGATGCGTTTCGAGCGATGACCTCTGACCCGAGCCTGGTGCTAGTCAACAACAACATGAACATCGGTGACCACAACGATGTGGAGCTGCAATCGGTTTCGGGGACGATCCACTACCGCGCGATTGGAACCGTGAACTCACCGTTCGTCAGCGGTCTTGTCGGGTCGGAATCGTCCTTCGCGGCTTTCAGCGATTTGCCGGCGGGCAACATTCTGCTTTTGAAGACGGCGCCGGCGACCGACGTTGCGGCCCTGGCACGACAGATCCAACAAACGGTGATCAGGGAAGGAGCGCAGGTAATCACGCGACAGCAAGCGATCAGGCAGGAAGTGCTGATGGGACTGGCGTTCTGGAACTTGATCGGGATCCTGTTCACAGTGGGGCTGATCGTCGGTGTCGCATCGATCGGCATCATCGCGCTCCGCGCCGTGGTCGAGCGTCGGCGCGCGATTGGTCTGCTGCGTTCGCTCGGTTTCGGGCCAGGGATGATCATGTACGGCATTCTGGTCGAAGCCCTGCTGACTGCCTTGACAGGCGCGGCGATCGGCGTCGGTCTCGGCCTCTACGAGCTGTCGCAGTACATCACGGCGAGCCATCTGGCGGTTTCGGTCCTCGACTATGCAGCACTGGCGAGAACGGTCGCCCTGATCCTCGGCGCGGTTATCGTGGTGACGATCCTTCCGGCGCTCCAGGCATCGCGTTTGGCGCCCGCGCAGGCGCTCAGGCTCATCGACTGAAGTGGAGAAGGACACGATCGTCCAGGCCCGGCGGCTGCGCAAGGTGTACCGCGGCGCGAATGAGGTCGAGGCCCTGCGCGGCATCGACCTCGCGGTCGAGCGCGGCGAGATGGTCGCCATCGTCGGTCCCTCCGGCTCCGGCAAGACCACCTTGCTCAACTGCCTTTCCGGCCTCGATGCCTTCGACGGCGGCCAGGTCGTGGTCGACGGCCAGGACCTCTCGACCATGTCCGACCGCGCCCGGACCGCCTACCGGAGCAAGAACATGGGCTTCGTCTTCCAGGCCTTCAACCTGCTCCCGGTGCTCTCGGCGGTCGAAAACGTGGAGATCCCGCTCCTGCTCCAGAACCTCAACTCGCGCGACTCCCGGCGGCGCTCGCTGGAGATGCTGGAGACCCTGGGCCTGGCGCATCGGGCCAACCACCGGCCGGACCAGCTCTCAGGAGGCGAGCAGCAGCGGGTGGCGGTGGCGCGGGCGCTGGTGCACAAGCCGGCGGTGGTGTGGGCAGACGAGCCGACCGGAAACCTCGACACCGAGGTGACCCAGGTGATCGTGGAGCTGCTGGTGCGCATGAACAAGGACGGCCAGACCATCGTGCTGGTGACTCACAACCCGCAGGTCGCCGAGCGAGCCGCGCGAACGCTCCATATGCGCGACGGCCGCATCGAACGCACCGACCAGGGCGACCGATCGGCGGCAGAGGCTGCGCAGTGACATTTCTCGCCGTCCTGCTGGGCGTTTTCCTGTTTGCATATCTCGGGATCGCCCTTGTCGTCGCCCGCCGGCCGTTGATCGGGCGCATCGCCTTCCGAGAAGCCAGCCGGCGGCCAGGTCAGACGGCAGTTCTCGTGCTCGGGCTGATGATCGCGGGTGCGGCGATCTTCTCGGTACAGGTGGTCTTCGACAGCATGTACGAGACCAGCCGCGCGCAGGTGCTACGTAACTGGGGTCGGGATGACATCGAGGTCTCGGCCGGCGGCGCTTATTTCGATGGTGCGGTGGCTCAACGGATCACGACCGATCCCGCGGTGTGCGCATGCATCGCCGGCATCCAGAACGCGATCATCACCAGCGGCTCGGTCGTCGACGTCACCCGCGAGGCCGGCAGGCCGAACGTTCAGATCAGCGGCCTCGACCTTGCCGCGGAGCGGCGTTTTGGTGCCTTTGTCTTGGCCGATGGCCGATCCACCTTTGGTGACGAGCTCAACTCCGGGGATGTATTCGTGACTCAGCCGTTGGCCGACGCGCTCGGTGCTCAACGCGGCGACCGCTTGCGGGTAGCTTCCCGCGGGGCGAGCAGTATCGATCTGACTATCGCTGGGATCGTTCGGCGCGAGGGTGCCGGCGCGTACGGGTTTGACCTCTCGATGTTCGCATCGCTGAAGACGCTGCAGCAGGTGGAAGGCAAGGACGGCGTCAACCTCATCCGCGTCTCCGCGCGTGGCGACGGTGACGCGGAGGCGGCGGGAGCGCGGGGCCTGGCAGACGAGATTCGGGGATTCCTCGCAGCCAACCATCTGAGCCTGCAGGTGCTCGAGGTCAAGCGCGGCGCCCTTGACATCGTGGACAAGGCCTCGGCATCCGGAAGGTCGTTCGTGACGTCGTTCGGCGTGATCATCGCGCTGGCGGCCACCGCCCTGGTCGCGAACCTCGCGATCATGCTGTCGGAGGAGCGACGCCCGCGCCTGGCCGTCCTACGCGCATTAGGTCTGACGCGCACGGGACTCGTCCAGTTGGCCATCACCGAAGGCGCGATCTACAGCCTTCTGGGCGCAATCGCGGGGATTCCTGTCGGCTTCGCGGTCATCTACATGCTCTTCCACAGCGCCCCGCAGTCGCCAGGCGGCTCAATCATGTTCGCGGTGCACCCTGAGTCGCTGCTGGGCGCGGTGGCAGCGGCTGCCTTGCTCAACCTGGTCACGGTGTTGCTGGCTTCGCTGCGGACCACGAGAATGGCGATCTCTTCCGCCATTCGCGACCTGCCCGAGCCCCCTGAAACCAGGCGCCCATCGTTGAAGCGGTCGGTCTTTTTGGCCGGACTGGGTCTGGCTGGTGCAGCCGCGATGCTGTCGGGACGCTTGGAATACGGGCTGCTGGGTGGGGCATTGATCATTGGCGCGGCCGCGGGGTTCCTCCGGGGTCGCATATCCGACCACTGGCGTTATTCCGCAGCCGGTGCGGCGGCATTGGTCTGGGCGGTCGCCGATTTCCAGTTCATCGCCGCCAAGGTCGGCACATCGCTGCCCTTCACCTTCGCGGTGTTGGTTTCGGTGCCGGCGCTCTCGATTCTTGTCGCCGCGAACCTGCCGCTGCTCGACACGGCCGTCGGGGTGGCTGGGCGCGCGTCGGGACGCCTGCGGGCGACTTTGCGCCCGGCACTGGCTTACGCCTCTCGACGGCCGCTTCGGTCGGGCCTCGTCATTGCCGGCATCGCGGTGGTGATGGCCGTGCTGACGTTGATCCAGAGCCTGCTGGCCGTGCCCCGAGACTATCGCGTCTTCTCAGGCGGCTGGGATGTGCAAGCCATCCTCTCCGGCAGCGATCAGCTCGCGGTGCCAGACTCGCTTCAGTCCGAGGTCGCGGAGCAGTCAGAGCTTCCAAGCCGCACTTTCTTGGGCCCTGTCAACTGGGTTTACACCGACTTCCGCGGAACCTCGGGCTGGCACCAGGAGCCGGTGACCGTGTTCGGGCTCAGCCCTCAACAACTCGAGTCAGGCATGGGATTCGGCAACCCGGCAGATTGGGCCGCCATCGCCCGCGATCCCAACCTGGTCGCGTCAACGGCTTCAGTTGGATCGGTCGTGCATCTGGCGACAGACCACGGCACGGTTTCATTCCGCACGGTCGCCACCATCCCACCCACGAATATGACCACCAGTCTCTCCAGCGTCGTTCCGGGTCTGATCGCTTCGCGTCAGGCGCTCGCTGAGCTCGCCAACTCCGCGCCGGGTGCCATGCTCCTCCTCAAGGCTGCGCCGGGCACGAGCGCTGACGCATTGGCGCGGGACCTCCAACGAGCGACTTTTTCTCTGGGCGTCGACGTCAGCACGACGAAGTCGCTCGTGGATCAGGACGACGCAGCGGGCGGCGGTGCGGCTGGGTTCATCACGTGGCTCTTGCGGATCGGCTTGACAGTTGGAGTCTTGAGCCTGGGCGCTGTGGCATTGCGCGCGGTGATCGAGCGGCGCCGTCCAATCGGGGTGCTGCGCGCGATGGGATATCAGCGCGTTCAGGTCCTCGCTGGGATGCTGACCGAGACAGCGGTCCTGGCCACCGCCGGCATGGCTGTGGGATTGGCTGTCGCGTATGCGCTTGGGCCTACGTTCATCGCCAACTTCGTGAACAGGAGTCGATTCAGCCCAGATCTTGGCAGCCTTGGGCTCACGATCGTCGTGGTATACGCAGCAGTTCTTGTGGTGACCGTGCTGCCGGCCTTGCAGGCGGCGCGATTGCGACCTGCCGAGGCGCTGCGTGTGACGGGCTGAGATTGGATTCCGCCGCGCTGATACTGGTCGGGCTGCTGGCCGCGATGCTGGCTCTCGGGGCGGTCTACGGCCTGATCGCTTCGAGCACACGCCGCCGGAAAGAGGGCGGCAGCCTCTCGGCGATCGACTTCGCGCGCGGATCTTTCGCGACGCAGCTGAGCCATGGCGTGCCGATGGCCGACTTGCTGCTCCAGATGGTGGAGGCAATGCGCGACTCCTTCAAGCTGGATGCGGCCGAGCTCTGGCTGAACGAGGGCGGCCTCCTGCGATTGACTGCTTCGGAACCGAAGCGAGAGCGCGCGCCGATCGCGATCACACCCGCAGAAGAATCGATTGCGGTCAACGCGCGTGTGTCGGGCGCGG